>Ga0116152_10000282_pt1 | contig 41540 bp, 37 predicted proteins | sample AD_UKC119_MetaG_FD_89894 | JGI IMG/M metagenome (GOLD analysis project Ga0116152, IMG submission 89894) | Active sludge microbial communities of municipal wastewater-treating anaerobic digesters from Hong Kong - AD_UKC119_MetaG | ecosystem: Engineered > Bioreactor > Anaerobic > Digestate... | reverse complement strand
TGTCATTGCCGACCTGCCGGTCGTCGAGTCCCTGTCACCCTTGCTGCGCGACCACAAGGCGGGATCCCCGATCCGCCGTACCGCCCTGATCACGAATGCCGGGACCGTGCTGGCCGCCGCGGACGGAGAGGACTGGAATGGCTGGAGGAGCACCGCCGACAAGGCGGGTGAGGCTGTACTCGAAGCCAGGGTCAGGGGAACCGACTTTCTCATCGTGACGCTGCCTGGCGACGCCATCAACCACAGCGTCGTCACCTCGCCCTGGTTCGTCGTGGCGCTGAGCCTGATCTGCGCCGCCGTGCTCAGTGGCGTGGCCTTTCTGTTACGCCTCAACAACCGCAACCTGATGCTGCGCACGCACTTCGAGGCCACAGCGCAGCAGCGCATGACATTGCACGAACAGAACGAGCGCCTGCAGCGCGAGATCGACAAGCGCCTGGAGTCCGAAGAGAAGCTGGTACACCAGGCGAACTACGACCAGCTGACCGGGCTGCCCAACCGCAATCTGGCGATGGATCGTCTGGCACAGGCGATCAAATGGGCCAAACGTGAGGGCGGCAGCGTACTGACCATGTTCCTCGACCTGGACCGGTTCAAGCAGGTCAACGATTCCCTGGGGCACTCGGCCGGCGACGAACTGTTGCGCGAGGCGGCACAACGCCTGGAATCCAGGGTGAGGGAAAGCGACACCGTGTCGCGCCTTGGCGGCGATGAGTTCCTGGTGATCTGCCCGGACGTGTCGCCGGACGGTGACTGGGAACATATCGCACAGGAAATGCTCAAGGCGATGTCGGCACCCTTCTACATCGGCGATCACGAATTCTTCGTCGGGGCTAGCATCGGGGTTGCGGCTTATCCCGACGGCGGCAACGAGCCGCAAAAGCTGCTCAAGAATGCCGATATCGCGATGTACGCGGCAAAAGAGAAGGGGCGGAATCGCTATTGCTACTACGACCCGTCGATGGATGCGCTGGCGATCGAGGAACTGAAGCTGGAGAACAACCTGCGTCACGCGCTTGCGCGCAGGGAATTCCACCTGGCATTCCAGCCGATCGTGGATCTGAGTTCCGGAAGGACCGTGGCGGTCGAGGCGCTGTTGCGCTGGACCAATGCGGAGATGGGCGATGTCCCGCCCGACAGGTTCATACCGATTGCCGAAGAGACCGGGCTGATCCACGAGATCGGTGAGTGGGTGCTGAGCGAGGCGTGCCGGGTGATCAGCGGCCTGCAGCCGGAGCACACCTTTCGCATCGCCGTCAACCTGTCGTCAAAGCAGTTCAGCCGCCCGGGGCGACTCCTCGATTGCGTGCTGCACTCGCTGCGCTCGTCCGGCCTGATGCCAAGCCAGCTAGAACTCGAGATCACCGAGTCCATCCTGATCGACGACAGACCCGAGACCGGCAGCCTGATCGATCAACTCGACCGCATCGGCGTACGTCTTTCGATCGATGATTTCGGCACCGGGTATTCGGCCCTGAACTACCTGCAGCGCTTCCCGTTCGACGTACTCAAGATCGACCGCAATTTCACCCGCCAGGCGCCGGAGAGCGACGCCAATGCCTCACTGATCCGCGCCATCATCGCGATGGCCCACGCACTGGGCCTGGAGGTGGTTGCCGAAGGGATAGAGAGCCGCGAGCAGACGGGTTTCCTGCTGGTCCATCACTGCGGGATGGGGCAGGGCTATCTCTACAGCAGACCGCTGACATCGGCCCAACTGCGCGACTATCTCGCTGACGAGTACGCCATCTCCGCCTGAGCCACCGCGCGCCGCCAGGGCCCTCGCCTTGGCGCGGATCGGCAAACGTGCTCAGATGGCGTGCCGTACCCAAGCCGGAACGACGACGCCATGCCCCGCGACAGCCTGCACGATCTCAGCACCCGCCTGCTTGCCTTCGCCCGCGCCCGCGATTGGGAGCAGTTCCATTCACCGAAGAACCTCAGTATGGCCCTGGCCGGGGAGGCCGGAGAACTGCTGGAACACTTCCAATGGCTCAGCGAGACACAGAGCGCAACACTCGATGACGCGAAGAAAGACGAGGTGGCACTGGAAATGGCCGACATCCTGATCTACCTCGTGCGCCTCGCCGAGCGGCTCGATGTCGACCTGGTGGACGCCGCCTACCGCAAGATCGCGCTCAACGAGTCACGCTACCCGGAAGAGCGCGTGCGCGGCGATGCCAGGCGCGCCGAGGAGTACGAATAGCCGATATCGCGCGGAGGCCCTGTTCAGTCGCGGCGAAACCGCAGGAAGTACTGGCTGTCCATGAAGCCGAGACGCTCGCTCAGTTTGAACCCGGCCGCCTCCACCTCTGCGATCACCTGCTCCTCGCCACCACGCACATGACCAAGGACCCAGGGGCTGCTGAGCCCGGGGACGCGTCGGAAATCGATCACCACAAGTTCGCCGCCCGGCCTGAGCGCGGCATGGATACTGTGCAACATGGATTGTGGATACTCGAAATGATGGTAGGTGTCGCTGATGAACACCAGGTCGACACTGTCGGCAGGCAGGCCGGTGCCACGCTGATCGTTGACCACGCCGCGTACGTTGTGAAGCCCGACGTCCCGCGCCCGCTGAACGCTGGCATCGACGAAGTTCGCGGCGATGTCGACCGCATAGACCAGGCCGCCAGGGCCGACCTCGCGCGCCATCATCACGCTGAAAAAGCCGCTGCCGGCACCGACGTCCGCCACCCGCTGACCTGGCTGCAACCGGAGTTGACGGACGATATCGTCGCGCCGGTCCCAGACCTCCCGGCCATCGCGCTCGAATACACCGCGCCATTGAGTGGCACTGGGGTCCTGGTACTGGCGATTGATCCCTGGACTGACGTTCTGCTCGGCGTGCACGGGCACGGCGAGGACGGCCAGCATCAGCAGCCGGATCACAGGGTGCGGCATGTCACTTGCTCCGCTAACTCGATTCCTGTGATGGTAGTGCACGCATCAGGGCCCTGCACACCGGTCGTGGTCCCGGTCTCTTGGTGACAGAAAACCTTACAGATCCACGCACCTGCGGCGCGACCGGCGCACCGAACACACCCGCGCTGCCCCGCGGCGGTGCCTGCCAGAGGCATGTCATGGCGATCCGGCGCAACAGCAGATTCTGAGCTTCTGTTGTTCCGGTGCAGCATCACCGCACGCTGCACCGAAATGTGACCGGAACGCGACTCGGCTGTGCATTTCGCTCACACGCTCGCAGCCGCCAAGCGATGGCTACACTTTCCCTATGACCAGGTCGGACACCTGCCCGCGGTCACGGCACCAAACCCGCAGCGCATTGTCGTATATCCATGACAGGCCGCTGCCGGCCAGTTGGTACGTGCATTGCTTGGTAACTTGGGTGCGATGGCCGCTTTGATCAACGGGAGATGCATATGAGCCTGTTCAATCAGTACATGGACCGCTACCGCAGGGTGGAAGACGAATACTCCCTGGAAGAGTTTCTCGACATCTGCAAAGACGACCGCATGGCCTACGCCTCGGCTGCAGAGCGCATGCTGGCGGCGATTGGTGAGCCCGAGATGCTCGACACCCGGCTCGATCCGCGGATGTCGCGCCTTTTCTCCAACAAGGTCATGAAGATCTACCCGGCGTTCAAGGACTTCTACGGCATGGAGGAAACGATCGAGCAGATCGTGTCGTATTTCCGTCATGCCGCGCAGGGCCTGGAGGAAAAGAAGCAGATCCTGTACCTGCTCGGCCCGGTCGGCGGCGGTAAATCGTCACTCGCCGAGAAACTCAAGCACCTGATGGAGAAGGCGCCGTTCTATGCCATCAAGGGCTCGCCGGTGAACGATTCGCCACTGGCGCTGTTCTCGGCCGACGAGGACGGCGACATCCTCGAACAGGAATACGGCATCGCGCGTCGCTACCTCAACCGCGTGCTGTCACCCTGGGCGGTCAAACGGCTGCATGAATTCAACGGTGACATCACCAAGTTCCGCGTGGTCAGACGCTGGCCTTCGGTACTCGGCCAGGTCGGTGTGTCGAAGACCGAGCCGGGCGACGAGAACAACCAGGACATCTCATCGCTGGTCGGCAAGGTCGATATCCGCAAGCTGGAAAAGTTTTCACAGGACGACCCGGACGCCTACAGCTACTCCGGCGGCCTGTGCCTGGCGAACCAGGGCCTGATGGAGTTCGTGGAGATGTTCAAGGCACCGATCAAGGTGCTGCATCCGCTGCTCACGGCCACACAGGAAGGTAACTACAAGGGTACCGAGGGCTTCGGCGCGATCCCTTTTGACGGTGTTGTGCTCGCGCACAGCAACGAGTCCGAATGGACCGCATTCCGCAACAACAAGAACAACGAGGCCTTCCTAGACCGCATCTACATCGTCAAGGTGCCGTACTGCCTGCGGGTCAGCGACGAGGTGCACATCTACGACAAGCTGCTGCGCAACAGCTCGTTGTCCGAGGCACCGTGCGCCCCGGGCACCCTGCCGATGCTGGCGCAGTTCTCGGTGCTGACGCGGATCAAGGAGCCGGAAAACTCCAGCATCTTCTCGAAGATGCGCATTTATGACGGCGAAAACCTGAAAGACACGGACCCCAAGGCCAAGAGCTACCAGGAGTACCGTGACTTCGCGGGAGTTGACGAAGGCATGACCGGGATCTCGACGCGCTTCGCGTTCAAGATCCTGTCGCGCGTGTTCAACTTCGATCACACCGAGGTCGCCGCCAACCCGGTGCACCTGCTTTATGTGCTGGAGCAGCAGATCGAGCAGGAGCAGTTCCCACCCGAGCTGGAGCAGCGCTATATCGGCTTCCTCAAGGAATACCTCGCGCCACGCTATGCCGAGTTCATCGAGAAGGAGCTGCAGACGGCATATCTGGAGTCCTACTCGGAATATGGCCAGAACATCTTCGATCGCTATGTGACCTATGCCGACATGTGGATCCAGGACCAGGAGTATCGCGACCCGGATACCGGGGAGATCCTCGACCGCGCGCAGCTCAATGCCGAGCTGGAGAAGATCGAGAAACCCGCCGGCATCGCCAACCCGAAGGACTTCCGCCACGAGGTGGTCAACTTCGTGCTGCGCGCACGTGCGCAGAATCACGGCAAGAACCCGGCCTGGACCAGCTACGAGAAGCTGCGTGCGGTGATCGAGAAGCGGATGTTCTCCAGCACCGAGGACCTGCTGCCGGTGATCTCCTTCAACGCGAAGGCATCCAGCGAGGAGCAGAAAAAGCACCACGAATTCGTCCAGCGCATGGTGGCAAAGGGTTACACCGACAAGCAGGTGCGCCTGCTGGCCGAGTGGTACCTGCGGGCGAGGAAGGCCTCATGAGTCCCGTCTCGAATCTGTTCCTGCGTGGGATTTCCCCCACCCCAGTCCTCCCCCACTCGCGGAGGTTGGTGCCGGTGACGGGCCATCCATGAGCCAGTTCGTCGACCGACGCCTCTCGGGCAAGAACCGCAGTGCCGTCAACCGGCAGCGTTTCCTGCGCCGTTTCAAAGGGCAGATCCGCAAGGCGGTGTCCAAGGCAATCGCCGGGCGCAAGGTCGCCGACCTGGAACGCGGGGAGAGTGTCTCGATCCCGTCGAAAGACATGAAAGAGCCGTTCTTCCATCACGGCCCAGGCGGCCGGCGCAGTATCGTCAACCCGGGCAACAGGGAGTTCGTCACCGGCGACCGCGTCGATCGTCCGCCCGGTGGCCAGGGCGGTGGCGGCGGTCAGGCCTCGCCCGATGGCGAAGGCATGGACGAATTCACCTTCGAGCTGACGCGCGAAGAGTTCATGGACTACTTCTTCGAGGACCTGGCACTGCCCGACCTGGTGAAGAAGCAGCTGCTGGCGATCCCGGAGGTGAAGAAGGTGCGTTCGGGCTTCGTCAGCCAGGGCAATCCATCCAATCTGCACGTGGTGCGTTCGATGAAGCAGGCGATCGGGCGCCGCCTCGCGATGGGCGCAGGGCCACGCGAGGCACTGCGCGAGGCCGAGGCGGCGCTGGCCGAACTCGAGGCCAGGGGTGAGGGAGACGGCAGCGAGGCCGAGGAGCTGCGCGAACAGATCGAGGCGCTCAAGGCACGCATCGCCGCGGTCCCTTTCATCGACACCTGGGACCTGCGCTATGCCAATCGCAGCGACCAGCCGCAGCCGACCAGCCGTGCGGTGATGTTCTGCCTGATGGACGTCTCCGGGTCGATGGACGAAAGCCGCAAAGACATCGCCAAGCGCTTCTTCATGCTGCTGTACCTGTTCCTGACGCGCAGCTACGAACACATCGACCTGGTGTTCATCCGCCACCACACGGTGGCCAAAGAGGTCGACGAGGAGGACTTCTTCAATTCGCGCGAGACCGGCGGCACCGTCGTCTCCAGCGCCCTCGACCTGATGAACGAGATCATCCGCGAACGCTATCCCAGCCAGGGCTGGAACATCTATGCGGCACAGGCCTCCGATGGTGACAACTGGGACGATGACTCGCCCTATTGCCGCGAACTGCTGGTCAACCAGATCCTGCCACTGGTGCAGTACTACGCCTATGTCGAGATCGCGGCCCGCGATCCGCAGGGCCTGTGGCACGCCTATGAGCAGGTGAGCGCGGCCAGCCGGCGTTTCGCGATGCAGCGGATCCTCACCCTGGAAGACATCTACCCGGTGTTCCGAGAGCTGTTCAAGAGAAAGGCGAGCGCCTGAGGTGGACGATGAGAGAACCCGGTAGCGACAACCCTGGCAATCGTGACCAGCCACTGCTGCTATCCGAAGGCTCGGAATGGACCTTCGAGCTGCTGCAACGCTACGACAGCGAGATCGCCCGCATCGCCGCCGGCTACGGGCTCGACACCTATCCCAACCAGATCGAGGTGATCTCCTCGGAGCAGATGATCGACGCCTACTCGTCGGTGGGCATGCCGGTCGGCTACCACCACTGGAGCTTCGGCAAGCAGTTCGTGGCGACGCAGAAAGGCTATCGGCGCGGCCAGATGGGCCTGGCTTACGAGATCGTCATCAACTCCAGCCCGTGCATCGCCTACCTTATGGAAGAGAACACGATGACGATGCAGGCGCTGGTGATCGCGCATGCCTCGTACGGTCACAACTCGTTTTTCAAGGGCAACTACCTGTTCCGCACCTGGACCGATGCCGAGGGAATCCTCGATTACCTGGTGTTTGCGCGCAACTTCGTTGCCGAGTGCGAGGAGCGTCACGGCGATGAGGCGGTGGAAGAGATCCTCGATTCCTGTCACGCATTGATGAACCACGGTGTGGACCGTTACAAACGGCCGGCCAGGCTGTCGATGTCGAAGGAGCAGGCACGCCAGCGCGAGCGCGAGGATTACCTGCAGTCGCAGGTCAACGATCTGTGGCGCACCGTCCCGGTCAGGGACACCGAAGAAAAGGCGAAAAAAGAGCGCCGCTTCCCACCGGAGCCACAGGAAAACCTGTTGTATTTCATCGAGAAAAACGCACCTCGCCTGGAGCCGTGGCAGCGCGAGATCGTGCGTATCGTGCGCAAGATCGCCCAGTACTTCTATCCGCAGCGGCAGACCCAGGTGATGAACGAGGGCTGGGCGACTTTCTGGCACTACACCCTGCTCAACCACCTGTTCGAAGAGGGCAAGGTCACCGAGGGTTTCATGCTGGAGTTTCTGCAGAGCCACACCAACGTGGTGTACCAGCCGCCGTACCACAGCCGTGCCTACAGCGGCATCAATCCCTATGCGCTGGGATTCGCGATGTACCGCGACATCCGCCGGATCTGTGAATCGCCCACGGAGGAAGACCGGCGCTGGTTTCCCGAGATAGCCGGCTCGGACTGGCGCACGACTCTGGATTTCGCGATGCGCAACTTCAAGGACGAGAGCTTCATCGCCCAGTACCTCTCACCCAGCCTGATTCGTGAGATGAAGCTGTTTGCCGTGGTCGACGACGACCGCGATGACAAACTCGAGATTGCCGCGATCCATGACGATGCCGGCTACCGGTCGGTCCGCCAGACCCTCGCCGACCAGTACAACCTGGGCAACCGTGAACCGAACATCCAGGTCTGGGATGTCGATGTCTACGGCGACCGCTCGCTGACTCTCCGCCACTTCATGCACGATCGCCGCCCGCTGGGCGACACCACGCAGGAGATGCTGCGACACATAGGGCGGCTATGGGGTTATACGGTGCGGATCGAGAGTGTGGATGAGGAAGGCGGGGTCGTATCCGTCGGTGAATGCCCGGCCTGAGCCCACAGCAGGCGCCGCCCGACCTCCCGGCACGAGAGTATTCGCTCAGCGTTCCGGCCCCCCGACCCGCCGTGGAACACGCCGCGTCCATACCCCCAGCAGCCGGCGCCAGCGTGCAACCACCGTCTCCCGCAGAGCCGGCACCGTACCGGCCGATCCCAGCTGCCCGCCGACCAGCAGCGCCTGGGGCACGCGCTGGCGGATCGACGCGGCGACACGGCCAGCCAGGCCTGGTTCGGCCGACACGCTGACCCACAACACATTGATTGCCAAGTTGATATCTGCGAACACCACCTGTCGCCCGTATGATTCGCAGACCTCGCGGATCATCCCGGCAACGCACTCGCGCCGATTCGGCGACGTGCCACCCAGACCTGGGATCAGCATCATGAAATCAGCCACGCTGCGGCCCGCCTCGTCGCGCGTCGGCGCCAGCTTCCAGAGTGGCTGCGCCGGGTCCAGCCGGGGCCTGTTGAGCGGCGCATTGGGGGTGTGATCCGCGGATGCCATGTCCAGACAGGATAGACGCCCCGGGACAATCCGCCGTTAAAGACTTGTCTCGGCCGGCCGAATAAAAAGGCTACAGAAGAACACGATCTCACAACGCGCTTTCAGGGGAGAAAATGGAACACAGCGAGATGAGCGAAATCGACCCGGTGCTGCTGCGAAAGGTGCCGTTCGGCCTGCTGCTGGCCGACAGGGACGGCCGCGTCAGCTGGCTCAACGACGCCATGGCACAGATGCTCGACGCACCGGACCTGGAACTGCTCGGGCGGAGCCTGGGCGAGCTGGGTGACCCGGCTCAACGCCTGCTTACCGGTGAGTCAAGGCTGGTGCAGATCGGCAACAGCCGTCGCTGGGTGAGCCGGGAGACGCACCGCGCAGCCGACGGCAGCTGCCTGTACGTGGCGCTCGACGTCACCGCGCAGGAACAGCTGGCGGAAGAGAATGCGCGGCTGCACCAGCAGGTCGAGGACCTGAAGCTCACCGACGACCTGACCGGCCTGCCCAACAAGCGCGCCATCAGCCAGGCGCTCGATCTGCATGTGTCACGCAGCCGGCGTTACCAGAACCCCTTGAGCGTGGTGCTGGTCCACATCGACCTGAGCGCCCTGTCGGGCATCCAGCCGCTGTCCAGCGACCCTGTCGTGCTGGCGGTGTCGCGCTTCCTGCGCGATCGCCTGCGTTGGGTCGACCAGATCGCGCGCTGGGAGGACAACCTGTTTCTCCTGGTCCTGCCAGAGACGACCGAGGCGGACGCACGCGGCCTGCTCGACAAGATTGCCGGTGAGCAGGAAAGCATGCTGCTGCCCGAGTCCTATGCTGAGATGCGTCCAAAGATGGCGTTTGGCCTGGCCTGCTGGAAGAAGGGCGACGACATCCGCACGCTGCTGCGCGACGCACTCCACGACCTGCGGGGCGACAGCGGCGCCTGACAGCCGCCGACGGCGCCATGAGCGAAGCGGCGACAGATGATTCGACAGGGCCCGGACGCAAGGCGCTGAACCGCATTGTCGGGCGCTTTCTCGCCCTGTGCGATGAACGCCTGCTGCGCATCCGCGCGACACTGACCCACGAGCAGCGCAGCCTGTTCGACCTGTTGCCGCTGCTGTGGCACGTCAACCACCCGATGCTGCCGGGTTTCGTATCGTCCGACACCCCGGCCGGCATGGCCTCCTATCGACCGGGACGCGACGAGCTGCTGCTGGCCCGACGCTATGCCCGCGGCTTCAAGGAGGAGAAACAACCCCACCGCGAACTGCCGATCCTTGGTCTTTACCTGATGGGCAGCATGGGCAGCCTGGGCCAGACCGCAGGCAGTGATATGGACTTCTGGCTGTGCTACAGCGGCGACATCGACGAACGCGGCCGCCGGCTGCTACGGCACAAGGCCGCTCTGCTGGAAAACCGCGCCGCCGAGGTCGGCCTGCATGCGCATTTCTTCCTGATGCATGCCGAATCGTTTCGCGACGGGGCCGCCGAACAGCTGTCGAAGGAAAGCAGCGGACACACCCAGCACACACTGCTGCTCGAAGAGTTCTACCGCACCGGGATCCTGATTGCCGGCAACCCGGTGCTGTGGTGGGTGGTGCCGCCGGCACATGAGCACGACTACACGCGCTATACACAGCGTCTGGTCGAAAAGCGCTTTATCCGGCCGCAGCAGTGGCTCGATTTCGGCGGCCTCCAGACGCTGCCCGCCGAGGAGTTTTTCGGCGTCGCCCACTGGCAGCTGTTCAAGGGCATCGACGCGCCCTACAAGTCACTGCTCAAGCTGATGCTGCTCGAGGCATATGCCGCCGAATACCCCAACGTCGACTGGCTGTGCATGGAAACCAAGCGCGCGGTATACAGCGGCGACGAGCCCGATGCGGACAGCGTCGACCCCTACCTGCTGATCCTGCAACGCATCACCAATTATCTGGGATCGCGCAACGAGACCGAGCGACTGCAGCTGGCACGGCGCGCCTTCTACTTCAAGGCCGGGCATGGCCTGATGCGCAGCGGTGCTGTGACCGACTGGCGCCACCGGCAGATGGCCGGGCTGTGCCGCAAGTGGGGCTGGAGCGATGCCGAGATCCGCCTGCTCGACACCCGGCCGGAGTGGAAACTCGAGCGCGTCGTCGAAGAGCGTAATGCATTGGTCTCCGAGCTCTCCCGAAGCTACCGCCTGTTGACCGAATTCGCCCGTGAACAGGATGCGATCGCCAACATCAACACCCGCGAACTGGCGCTGTTGGGCCGCAAGCTTTACGCCGCACTGGACAAGCGACCGGGCAAGATCGACCGGGTCAACCCGGGTATCTCGCGCGACCTGTCCGAGCGCACGCTCTGGCTGCGCAAAATGACCGACGAGCCGGTGCGCTGGCAGTTGTTCCTGCGTCCACCGGACGAACTCCCACAGACCCCGGTCAAGACCAGCATCAGCCTGGTCGAGATCCTCACCTGGTTGCATGTCAACGGGGTGTGCGAGCGGAGCACCCAGGTCCACTACCTGCCCAAGCTGCCTGGGTATGGTGAGCCCGAACCGGACAAGATCCTCAAGACCCTGCGCAAGCGCCTGAGCCGCGGCACGCCGGGCGATGGCGGCCTGGAGGCCTACGCCGACATGGCGCAGGGACGGCTGTCGATCTGGTTCGTCAACGTCGGGCACAACCCGCTGGCCAGTCACGCCGATGCCGGCTACCAGTTGATCAGTGAGCGTGTCGACGCCCTGAGTTTCGGCGCGGCGCACGAATGCCTGGTGGCCAACGTCGAACACCTGTACACGACCTCATGGGGCGAGGTGCGCATCGAACGCCACCCGGAAGGCGGTGAAGGCCTGCTCAACTGCCTGTGTCGCTACCTGGACCTGTTCGCACCGCACATCGCCCTGCCGGGACCGATCGCCGCCTACAGTTTCTCCTCGACTCGGGGGAGCGGGATTGCCAACCGCGTGGCGCGTCTCGCGCAGGCCATCGCCGACGCGTTCAACAAGCTGGGGCTCGAGCTCCGTTACCTGCTGCGTATCGGCGATCACTATTTCCAGATCCACCGTCGGGGAGAGCACTACGCCTGGGCGCTGGTCGGTGAATCCGCCGATCTCGAGGAGCACCTCGCCGAAGCCAGCGCAGGGTTCATTCCGACGCGCATCGACCGCATCAGCCTGCAGGACTCGCCTTTGCCCACGCTGATGCAGCGCAACGAACCTGGGCTGATCCAGGTCTTCTACGAACCGCGGGAGCGAGGCATCCAGTTGTTCGTGTTCACCGAAAGCGGGGCACTGTTCCAGCAATGGGTGGGCGGCGCCGACGAACACCACCTGCTGGTGCAGCAACAGCGCTTTCTCGACACCGTGGCGAGCCGACGCATCCTCGCATCGCCCGAGGGAACCGCCGACCCGCAACCACAGTTCGCGCGGGTCACCCGGCTGGCAAACGGCGACTGGCAGGTAAGAACGGTCCAGGTGCCACGCAGCCGCTTTACCGACCACACGGAGATGGTCCTGGCAGTGAGTGCCGGCTGTCGGTTGCAGGACGGATTCCGGTTGCAGTTCGGCAACCGTGAGTTCGACTCGCTGATGTACGGCGACGCGGTGTACCGCGAAGTGGCCAGCCATCTTCGCGCCCTGCGCCGCGGCAGCGAGTTCTACCCTGTGTACCTGACCGGCGTGATCAGCGCCGAGGGCGATGCCGGCGGACCCTGCCCACTGATCGACCTGCTGCGCCTTAAACGGACGGTCGAGGAACGCCTGGTGGCGGCGATGCAGACCAACGGCTGAGCACGCGGCGGCGCGGGCCACCGGAACCTTCTGCGCGCAGGTTATACTGCAGCGCTGCTGAATCTGCGGAGCCAGGCATGACCCGACGCCTACTTGTAATTTGCGGCCTGCTCGCCGTGCTGTTGTCTCAGGGATGCGGTACCAAGGGGCCGCTGACCCTGCCACAGGGCGCCGATGCGGCGCATGACCAGGCCAAGACCAATACCGGGAAGACAGAATAAAGCGATGGATCACTTCGAGTACCGCAGCGGTGAGCTGTATGCCGAAGACGTACCCCTGAGCGTCATCGCAGAACGATTCGGCACGCCCTGTTACGTCTATTCCCGTGCGACGCTGGAGCGCCACTGGCACGCCTTCGACGACGCCTTCGGTGCGCATCCGCACCTGGTCTGCTTCGCGGTCAAGGCCAATTCCAACCTCGGGGTGCTGAATGCCCTCGCACGCCTCGGGTCCGGTTTCGACATCGTTTCCGTCGGGGAACTGGAGCGCGTGCTGGCCGCCGGCGGCGACCCGGGAAAGGTGCTGTTTTCCGGCGTCGGCAAGCAGGCCCACGAGATGCGCCGTGCGCTCGAAGTCGGCATCCGCTGTTTCAACGTCGAATCGGCGGCCGAACTGGAGCGACTCGACCGGGTTGCCGGCGAACTCGGCGTCCGTGCCCCGGTCGCGCTGCGGGTCAACCCGGATGTCGACGCGCAGACTCATCCGTACATCTCCACCGGGCTCAAGGAAAACAAGTTCGGGGTGGCCATCGACGAGGCGCCGGCGCTGTATCGCCGTGCTGCCGAACTGCCACATATCGAGGTCTCCGGCGTCGACTGCCACATCGGGTCCCAGCTGACCCAGCTGCGGCCGTTCCTCGACGCGCTGGAGCGGGTGCTGGCGCTGGTCGACCACCTGCAGGCCGATGGCATCACACTCGACCACCTGGACCTGGGCGGTGGACTGGGCGTGCGCTACAGGGACGAGACGCCACCGACACCGGCCGACTACGTCAGTGCGCTGCTGCAGCGACTGCACGAGGCACCGTTCGAGATCTTCATCGAACCCGGACGCGCGATCGCCGCCAATGCCGGCATCCTGCTGACCCGGGTCGAATACCTCAAGCACAGCGAGGTCAAAGACTTTGCCATCGTCGACGCAGCGATGAACGATCTGATCCGTCCGTCGCTGTATGGCGCCTGGCAGGCGGTGGTCAGCGTCCAGGAACACCCGGACGGTACCGAGGGTGTCTACGACCTGGTCGGCCCGATCTGCGAGACCGGAGACTTCCTGGCCAGGCAGCGCGCGCTCGCCGTGCAGGAAGGCGCACTGCTGGCGATCCGCTCGTCCGGCGCCTACGGCTTTTCGATGGCATCGAACTACAACACCCGGCCCCGCCCGGCCGAGGTGATGGTGGATGGCGGCGAGATCCACCTGGTGCGCCGGCGCGAAACGCTGGCCGAACTGTTCGACAGCGAATCCCTGTTACCCGGATGAGTGACGGCCGTGCGGCGAATCCCAGAACCCGATGAACTGATGGACGACACGGAACAGGCGTTGGCCTATGCGCGCGCCGATTTCAGCGAGGCCAATGCACTGTTCATCGACCTGCTGGAGAGCACGAGCGGCGGCGAGCTGAACGGCCGTCTGCTCGACCTCGGCTGCGGCCCGGCGGACATTCCGCTGGCACTTGCACGCCGTCATCCGCAACTGCATATCGACGCCGTCGACGGTGCGCCGGCGATGCTCGATCTGGCACGCCGGAACATCGAAGCCGATGCCTCTGCCGACGGCCGCGTCCGGTTGCTGTGCGAGTACCTGCCATGTGACGACCTGCCGGCACAGGGCTACCGGACCATCGCCTCCAACAGCCTGTTGCACCACCTGGCCGACCCGGCGGTGATGTGGCAGACGGTGGCGCGTTGCAGTGCACCGGGCGCAGCCATCGTGGTGATGGACCTGGCGCGCCCCGCCTCCGAACTGGCCGTCGATGTGCTGGTCGAGACCTACGCGATCGACGAGGCCGAAGTGCTGCGGCGCGATTTCCGCAATTCGCTGTTCGCCGCCTACACCGCAGACGAGGTCGCCGCCCAGCTGCTGGCCGCGGGGCTGCACACATTGACTGTTTCGATGGTCAGCGACCGCCATCTCGCGGTATGCGGCCACCTGCCGCACTGACAGCCCTGCCCGCACGCGGCGGCCACTGCTATGCTCAAGCCATGATCATCGAATTCACCAAGATGCACGGGCTGGGCAACGATTTCGTCGTGATCGACGCGGTCAACCAGCAGATCGCGCTCGACGAGACGCAGATCCGCGCAGTCGCCAACCGCCGCTTCGGCATCGGCTGTGACCAGGTGCTGTTCGTCGAGGCGCCACGTCACCCGGATACCGAGTTCTTCTACCGCATTTTCAATGCCGACGGTGGCGAGGTGGAGCAGTGCGGCAACGGCGCGCGCTGTTTCGCGCGCTTCGTACATGAAAAGGGCATGACCCGGAGCAGCGAGATTCCGGTTGGTACTGCGGCGGGCAATATCCTGCTGTCCCTGCAGGATGACGGCATGGTGCGGGTCAACATGGGTGTGCCCCATCTGCAGCCGCAGGAGGTCCCGTTCGATGCCGAAGCGCGCAACAACAGCTACCCGCTGGAGGTGGACGGTCGAACGGTCGAGATCGGCGCCGTGTCGATGGGCAACCCACATGCGGTACTGCTGGTCGACGACACCGCGGCGGCGCCCGTCGAGGTGCTCGGGCCGCTGATCGAGCATCACCCGCGATTCCCGCGTCGCGCCAACGTCGGGTTCCTGCAGGTGGACTCGCGGCAGCAGGTCAGGCTGCGCGTGTTCGAGCGTGGCGCCGGTGAGACCCTGGCCTGCGGCACCGGCGCCTGCGCGGCGGTGGTGGTTGGTCGTCTGCGTGGCCTGCTCGATGAACGGGTCGAGGTGCAACTGCCCGGCGGAACCCTTGTGGTAAGCTGGGCCGGTGATGGGGATCCGGTCTGGATGACCGGGCCGGCGGCCAGGGTATTCGATGGGAGGATCGACCTCGACCGCCTGATGTCGGCAACATGAATCCAGCACGGCGGCAACAGCGTTCGCGCACAGAAGGGGGGCACGCATGAACCTGATACACGACGACCTGGACCAGAGTGCCGACGAGCGCGAACAGCGGATCGCCGAGTATCTCATCGCCCACCCTGATTTCTTCGATCGCCAGCCTGACGCGTTGGCTGCGCTGGATATCCCCCACCCGACCGGCGATGCGATCTCCCTGATCGAACGCCAGGTGCGCACACTGCGTGCTCAATCGAACAAGTACCGCCGCCAGCTCGAAGAACTGGTCACAGTGGCCCGCGAAAACGATGGCCTGTCCAAACGTCTGCACCGTCTCACCCTGGCGTTGATCGAGACCCATTCCTTCGATGAGGTGCTCAACACGCTGCAGGATGAGCTGCGCGAGCAGTTCAAGGCCGATGCGGTCGAGATGAAGCTGTTTGCCTCGGAGCAGATCGAGGCGCATGCGCACGAGGCCGGCCCGGCGTTGTTCAGTGATTTCCTCAAGCGCGCCCGACCCAACTGCGGCCCACTCGACAAGGCAAAGCTGGAATACCTGTTCGGCCCACAGGCCGGAGAGACCGGCTCGGCGGCACTGATCCCGCTGACCGCACCGCCACTGGCTGGGGTGCTGGCGATCGGCAGCCGTGACCCGGAGCGCTTTCACGAGGGCAAGAGCGTCGACTTCCTGCAACGTCTGGCCGAGGTGGTCAGCGCCAAGCTGCAGTCGGCGTCGAGTCCCGGGATTTAGCGGTCGCGGCGTGACTCACCAGGTCAAGGCGACGACCGACGAGGCGTTGGGCGCGTTTCTCGACTACCTGCACTACGAGCGCCGCCTGTCGCCGCGCACCTTGAGCGCCTATCGCCGTGACCTCGAGGATTTTCTTGGCTGGTTGTCCGAGCAGGGTCACATCGACCGTGCGCGCATCGACAGCGTGCATGTGCGCAGCTACGCCGCCAACCGCCACCGCCAGGGCCTTTCCCCAAAGAGCCTGCAGCGCCATCTCTCGGCGCTACGCGCCTGGTTCCGTTTCCTGTTGCGTGAGGGCCTGGTCAAGGCGAATCCGGCCGATGGCGTGCGCGCCCCCAAGGTGCCGCGGCACCTGCCGCACACGCTCGACGCCGACCAGATCGGGCACCTGATGGACCTGCCGGGTGACGCCCCGCTGGACCGCCGCGACCGCGCGATCATGGAGCTGTTCTACTCTTCCGGGCTGCGGCTTGCGGAGCTGGTCGCGCTGGATGTGATCGATATGCGAAGCAGCGACGGTCTGCTGCAGGTCACCGGCAAGGGCAACAAGACCCGGCGCGTGCCGGTGGGCCGCTTTGCCCGCGAGGCGGTCGGGCAGTGGCTCGTGGTACGCGGTCAGCTGGCGGCGAACGCGGAAACGGCGCTGTTCGTCAGCCAGCGCGGAACACGACTGGGCGCCCGCGCGATCGAGGCGCGGCTGCGCCAGCGCGCGATCGAGCAGGGTATGCCGCGACACGTCCACCCGCACATGCTGCGTCACTCCTTTGCCAGCCACATGCTCGAATCGTCCGGCGACCTGCGTGCGGTGCAGGAGCTGCTCGGTCATGCCGACATCAGTACCACCCAGGTCTATACCCACCTGGATTTCCAGCACCTCGCGCAGGTCTACGACCAGGCGCATCCACGCGCCCGGCGCAAGGGTTGAGCGGCCACGCACCTTAGGAGCCGGGCCCCCTGGGCGAGCTTCGCCCAGATCGGCCAGGGGACTGGGCTGCTGCGGGGTCGTGGTCCTCCTCTCATGTTCCCTGCCCCGTCGCCGGTTCCGCTACAATCACCCGCTCTCCCGGACTTCAGGGCACGCAGTGGAAACAATTCGCGGTACCACCATCCTGTCGGTTCGCCGTGGCGGCAAAGTCGTGATCGGCGGTGACGGCCAGGTGTCGATGGGCAACACGGTGATGAAGGGCAATGCGCGCAAGGTGCGGCGCCTGTACAAAGGCCAGGTGCTTGCCGGTTTTGCCGGCGCAACCGCGGACGCATTCACCCTGTTCGAACGCTTCGAGGGCAAGCTGGAGAAGCACTCCGGCAACCTGACCCGCGCCGCCGTCGAGCTGGCCAAGGACTGGCGCACCGACCGCATGCTGCGTCGTCTCGAGGCGCTGCTGGTGGTGGCCGATCGAGAGGCCTCGCTGATCCTGACCGGTACTGGCGACGTGGTCGAGCCGGAAGACAGCCTGATGGCGATCGGCTCCGGCGGACCCTATGCGCAGGCCGCCGCGCGGGCGATGCTCGACACCACCGAGCTGTCGGCACGCGAAGTCGTCGAACGCGGTCTGAATATCGCCGCGGACATCTGCGTGTTCACCAATCACAACCTGGTCATCGAAGAGCTGGACTGCGAGTAATGCCTGAACTGACGCCCGAAGACATCGTCCGCGAACTGGACAAACACATCATCGGCCAGCAGGCCGCCAAGCGCTCGGTCGCGATCGCGCTGCGCAACCGCTGGCGCCGCACCCAGGTCGAGGGAGAACTGCGCAACGAGATCACGCCGAAAAACATCCTGATGATCGGCCCGACGGGCGTCGGCAAGACCGAGATCGCACGCCGCCTGGCCAAACTGGCGAATGCGCCGTTCATCAAGGTCGAGGCGACCAAGTTCACCGAGGTCGGCTACGTCGGCCGCGAGGTCGATTCGATCATCCGCGACCTGGCCGATGCCGCGGTCAAGATGGTACGTGTGCAGGAGATGGACAAGGTCCAGGACGTCGCCGCTGCGGCCGCCGAGGAGCGCGTGCTGGATGCGCTGCTGCCGCCACCACGCAGTACCAGCAGCTGGGAGGAGGACGCGGTGCCTGTGCGCAGCGACGGTAGCGGCACCCGCGACAAGTTCCGCAGCAAATTGCGCAACGGCGAACTCGACGAAAAGGAGATCGAGATCGAGACCACAGGCGCCAGCCTCGGCGTGGAGATCATGGCGCCGCCCGGCATGGAAGAGATGACCAGCCAGCTGCAGGGCCTGTTCCAGAACCTCGGCGGCCAGCGCAGCAAGAAGCGCAAGCTGCGTATCAAGGATGCGCTGCTGCAGATCCGCGACGAGGAAGCCGCCAAGCGGGTCAACGAGGAGGACCTGAAGCTGCGCGCGCTGGAGATGGTCGAACAGCACGGCATCGTGTTTCTCGATGAACTCGACAAGGTCACCAGCCGCAGTGAACAGCACGGCGCCGACGTGTCACGCGAGGGCGTGCAGCGCGACCTGCTGCCTCTGGTCGAGGGCTGCACCGTGTCGACCAAGCACGGCATGGTCAAGACCGACCACATCCTGTTCATCGCCTCGGGCGCGTTCCACCTGAGCAAGCCGTCCGACCTGATACCTGAATTGCAGGGCCGCCTGCCGATCCGCGTCGAGCTGTCGGCATTGTCGACCGAAGACTTCGTGCGCATCCTGACCGAGCCGGACGCCTCGCTGACCGAGCAGTACCAGGCGCTGATGGGAACCGAGGGCGTGACGCTCGAATTTACCGACGATGGCATCCGTCGCATCGCCGAGATCGCCTGGCAGGTCAACGAGAAGACCGAGAACATCGGCGCGCGCCGCCTGCATACCGTGATGGAGCGCCTGCTCGAGGAGGTCTCGTTCATGGCGCCCACCTACGCCGGGCGTACGATCGGTGTCGATGCCGACTACGTCAACCGCAACCTGGGCGAACTGGCCGAGGACGAGGACCTGACACGCTATATCCTCTGAGGGAAAGGCCGATGCGGGGACACCAGACCCGCCGTCGCGCAATTCCGGTATCGATGCCGGGATGCCGGGTCAATCGCTTCAAAAGCGCCTACATCACATCGGAAAGAAAGGCACCCAGGCGCATATCGTCGGTGAGGATGTGCTCGGTCAGCCAGCGCTCCAGATACTCGATATCCTCGTCCACGATGCGGTTGTCCGCCTGGACGATCTTGGCCTGCAGCGCCTTCGCACCGCTGATCAGTTGCTGGTGAACCGCCTTGTGTGCCGGCATCTCCGGGTAGCCGTACTTCAACATCAGCCGTTCCTCGTGACTGAAGTGCCAGACCGTACAGTTGATCAGCTCTTCCAGCACTGCCGCCAGGTAGTCCGGCGAGGCTTTTTCCTCCATCGCATGATTGAGGATGTTGAATATGGCCACCAGTTTGCGGTGATCCTCATCGATCTCGTCGACCTCGACGCTCAGCACCTGACCCCAAACGATATCTTTCACAACCCCTCCCGAAAACGGATCAACTCACGGCCCTGAGGCGTCAACACCGCGCGTCAGCGTCACATCGTCTGACCGGACCAGTCTAAAGGACGCCCGGGCCAACGCTTTGACCCCGGTCATTGAACAGGGCTGCCGGCGCAGACGCCTGGCGCTGCAGAAGTGTGTCGATGGCGACTACTGGCACGGGTCGCGGATGTGCGAAAAGCGAGCAGCCTGCGTGTTCCGGCCACCCGCTGCACTGGCCGGCGGTTTTCCCGTGCCGGCTTGATGTGCGTCAATCAATAAGGCGCGTGCTGTTGCCGGGCCGGCATCGGCGGCCCAATCTTGACCGGACACAGGACGCCAGTGGGTCATCCGATGTCTCCTTTACAGGTCACCGTCGACGGCAACGAGGCCGCCGCGCGCATCGCCCACCTCACCAATGAGGTAATCGCGATCTACCCCATCACACCCGCCTCGCCGATGGGCGAGTGGGCCGATGACTGGTCGGCAATCGGGGTTAAGAACCTGTGGGACACCGTACCGCAGGTGATCGAGATGCAGAGCGAGGCCGGTGCCGCGGGCGCGATTCACGGTGCTCTGCAGGCCGGGTCGCTGGCGACCAGCTTCACCGCCTCGCAGGGCCTGCTGCTGATGATCCCGAATATGTACAAGATCGCCGGCGAGCTGACGCCGACGGTGCTGCACGTCGCCGCCCGTTCGCTGGCGGTGCAGGCGCTGTCGATCTTTGGCGACCATTCCGACGTGATGGCCTGCCGCCCGACCGGGTACGCGATGCTGTGTTCGGCCAGCGTGCAGGAGGTCCAGGACTTCGCACTGATCGCGCAGGCGGCGACACTGGCGGCGAGAATCCCCTTCGTGCACTTCTTCGACGGTTTCCGCACCTCGCACGAGGTCGACAAGATCAGCGCGATAGATCGCGACACGGTACGCGCGCTGATTGACGAGGACCTGGTCACCGCGCACCGGCGGCGCGGTCTGAACCCCGACCGGCCGGTGCTGCGCGGCAGCTCGCAGAACCCGGATGTGTACTTCCAGGGACGAGAGTCAGTAAACACTTACTATGCAGCACTGCCTTCTATTGTGACGTCGGCGATGGATCGCTTCGCCGAGCTCACCGGGCGTCGGTATCAGCTGTTCGAATACCTTGGTGACCCGGCCGCCGAGCGCGTGCTGATGCTGATGGGCTCGGGGTTGGGGGCCGCCGAGGAGGCGGTCGAGACCCTGACCGCGCGGGGCGAGAAGGTCGGCCTGCTCAAGGTCCGCCTGTTCCGCCCGTTCTCCGCCACCCACCTGCTGGCCGCGCTGCCGCAGAGCGTGCGGGCACTGGCGGTGCTCGATCGCACCAAGGAGCCGGGCGCCGACGGCGAACCGTTGTACAAAGATGTTGTCACCGCCCTGGCTCGAGCTTTCGCAGATGGTGAGCGTTCACTTATGCCACGTGTGGCCGGCGGCCGCTATGGGCTGTCGTCGAAAGAGTTCACCCCGGGCATGGTCGCCGGGGTGCTGGCGGAGCTGGACAAAGAGCGGCCGAAGAACCCGTTCACCATCGGCATCCACGACGATGTGTCACATACCAGCCTTGAATGGGACCCCGGTTTCACTCCAGAGGCGGCGCAGGGCATCACGCGTTGCCTGTTCTACGGCCTGGGTTCGGACGGCACCGTGTCCGCCAACAAGAACTCGATCAAGATCATCGGCGAGCAGACCGGGCTGCACGTGCAGGGTTACTTCCAGTACGACTCGAAGAAGGCCGGTGCAGTCACGGTTTCGCACCTGCGCTACGGTACCCGTCCGATCCGCTCGACCTACCTGATCGGTGACGGTGAGGCCCAGTTCGTGGCCTGCCACCAGCCCAACTTCCTGACCCGCTACGACATGCTGGCCAAGGCCGCACCGGGTGCGCACTTCCTGCTCAACAGCCCGGTCGCGCCGGATGCCGTGTGGGACAGCCTGCCGCGCAGCACGCAGCGGCAGATGATCGACAAGGGACTGAGATTCCATGTGATCGACGCCTACGGCATCGCGCAGCGCACCGGCATGGGTCGGCGCATCAATACCATCATGCAGGCCTGTTTCTTTGCGATCACCGGGGTGATCGACCTCGACCTGGCGATGCGCGAGATCAAGACAATGGTCGAGAAGACCTATGGCCGGAAAGGCCGGCGCCTGCTCGAACGCAACTTTGCCGCCATCGACGAGGCCCAGGGCGGGCTGCACGAGGTGGCCGTGCCGGCGCAGCTCAGCAGCCACATCGAGATGCCTCCGGTGGTGGCCGCCAACGCACCCGAGTTCGTACGCGAAGTGACGGCGGCACTGATCGCCGGGCAGGGAGACAGCCTGCCGGTCAGCGCGATCAGCGCCGACGGCACCTGGCCGCTTGGCACCGCCGCCTACGAGAAACGCCAGCTGGCGCTGGAGGTCCCGCAGTGGGAGGTGGACCTGTGCACGCACTGTGGCAAGTGTCCGCTGGCCTGTCCGCACGCCGCGATACGCTCCAAGGTGTTCGACGAGGGACTGACCACGAATGCGCCCGAGGGCTTCCTGCACGTACCCGTCAAGGGAGGCAGGGACTTCCCGCCCGGCACCCACATCAGCTACCAGGTCGCACCGGACGACTGTACCGGCTGCGGCCTGTGCGTCGAGATCTGCCCGATCCGCGACAAGCAGGATCCGAAGCGCAAGGCACTGAACATGGTCCCGGTAGAGCCGGTGCGCGCCACCGAGCGGGCCAACTGGGACTTCTTCCTGGGCCTGCCCGAGTTCGACCGCAGCAAGCTCAAGGAGACCACGCTCAAGGGCGCGATGATCATGCAGCCGCTGTTCGAGTTCTCCGGCGCCTGCGTCGGCTGCGGCGAGACACCCTACATCAAGCTCGCCACCCAGCTGTTCGGCGACCGCATGCTGATCGCCAACGCCACCGGCTGCTCTTCGATCTACGGCGGCAACCTGCCGACCACGCCCTACACCACCAATCCCGAGGGCCGCGGTCCGGCCTGGAACAACTCGCTGTTCGAGGACAACGCCGAGTTCGGCCTGGGGATGCGGATTGCGATCGACAAGCAGACCGAGCACGCACACGAACTGCTGCAGACGCTGGCGGGCGAGATCGGCGCTGAACTGGTCGAGGCGATCCTGACTGCCGAACAGGACGGCGAGGCCGGGATCTTCGAGCAACGCGCGCGGGTCGAGGTGCTCAAAGCCAGACTGGCCGGCATCGATCGGCTCGCGGCGCGCAGCCTCGAAGGCATCGTGGACACCCTGGTGAAGAAGAGCGTTTGGCTGATCGGTGGCGACGGCTGGGCCTACGACATCGGTTACGGCGGCGTCGACCACGTGCTTGCCTCGGGGCGCAACGTGAACATCCTGGTGCTGGATACCGAGGTGTATTCGAATACCGGCGGTCAGACATCCAAGGCCACGCCGCTCGGCGCGGTGGCCAAGTTCTCGGCCGGGGGCAAACCGATCGTCAAGAAGGACCTGGCGATGATGGCGATGGCCTATGGCAACGTATACGTCGCCCAGGTGGCCTACGGCGCGAAGGACGTGCAGGTGTTGCGCGCCTTCCTCGAGGCCGAGAGCTACGACGGCCCGTCGCTGATCATCGCCTACTCGCCCTGCATCGCGCATGGCATAGACCTGGCGAACAACCTGCGGCAACAGGACCTTGCCGTGAACGCCGGCCACTGGGGGCTGTTCCGCTACGACCCCCGCAGGGCAGCTGCCGGCGAGAATCCGCTGCACCTGGACTCCAAGGAGCCGAGCGTCCCGTATCGCGATTTCGCGATGAGCGAGACCCGGTTCGCGGTACTCGAACGCACCCACCCGGACGCAGCGCACCGCTTCATGGAAGCGGCGCAGAACCAGACCATGGCCAAGTTCCACCTGTACGAACAGTTGGCGAAGATCGCGATCGGTCGGCAGGACGACAGCTGATTCGTGGTGCATCTGGCGCCACCGGGGTCACTACTGCCCCCCTTCACTGAAAGAGGACCTGAACGATGAACCTGACAACCAGCTGGCTCGGTCTGAACCTGGATAACCCCTTCGTTCCATCGGCCTCGCCGTTGTCGCGCAGCCTGGACTCGGCAAAACAGCTCGAGGACGCCGGTGCCGGTGCGATCGTGATGTATTCGCTGTTCGAAGAGGCGGTGCGCGCTGAAGAAGAGGGCATGACGCGCTTCCTGCATCACCAGGAGACCGGCCATGCCGAGGCCGACAGCTATCTGCCGAGTCATCAGGACTTCCCCGGTGAGCTGGACCGCTACCTGGAACAGGTCGCCGCGCTCAAGGCCACGCTGTCGATTCCTGTGGTTGCCAGCCTGAACGGCGTCACCGCGAGCGGCTGGATGCAGCACGCCAGGGAAATCGCCGATGCCGGCGCCGACGCGCTCGAACTCAATGCCTACTATGTGGCTGGTGATATCTGGGAAGAAGGCCACTACGTCGAACAGCGCTATATCACGCTGCTCAAGGAACTGCGCGAGCAGGTCGCGATCCCGATCAATATGAAGCTGTCACCGTTCTTCAGCTCGATCGGCAATATGGTGAAGAAGCTCGAGGCCGCCGGTGCCGCCGGCGTGTCGCTGTTCAACCGCTTCTATCAGCCCGACATCGACGTCGACGGAATGCGGCTAAAACACACGCTCGCGCCGACCAAGTCGGTGGATGCCCTTCTGGCGATGCGCTGGGTGGCGATACTGCATGGACGCACCGAGTGTTCGCTGGGGGCGACGGGTGGCGTGCACACAGGTGCGGATGCGATCAAGCTGCTGCTCGCCGGTACGGACGTGGTACATCTGTGTCACGCGCTGCTTCAGCAGGGCCCGGACCTGCTGGGCAGGATGCGGAGTGAGCTGGAGGCATGGATGGAACAACAGGGTTTCGAACAGCTGAGCGATTTCCGTGGACGCATGAGCCAGATCAGCGTGCTCGACCCCTCGGACTACGAGCGCCTCAACTACATCCGCGTGCTCGACAGCTACAGCGGCGGCGACGGGGTGTGGCGCTGATCGGGGTGTACCTCAGACCAGCGGACTCTTGCGGATACCCAGGGCCGCGCCGCACTTGTCCAGTGCCAGGACGCAGAACCAGAGCACTTCGACCAGCACAATGACACTGAGCAGCAGGACCAGCATGATCACCGGCGAGACGCTCATCGCAATCGTCCAATGCATCTGGAACAGGTGTGCAACGGCAATACTGGTGAGGCCGTAGAGCGCCACGAGCTCGAGCCAGGACTGCTGCCAGTTCGACGTGGCATAGACTTTCGGTTTGTTCATGGTGGCCGACATCTCCAACGGTGTGTCTGTCACGCAATTTAGCGGCATGGGCGCGGGCGTATGCGGGAACTGATTCGCAATTTGCGCACACCGGCGGGCGGCCGCATGTGTACCCTGTGGTCTGGCACACAGCCCGGCAGGAGCGGGATTCCCTGGGCGTCGACGCGATACACTGCACCGTCCTGACCGGAGGCACGATGAAGCACCTGCAGTTCGTACATTGGCTGGCTATCGCCTTTGTGGTCTTTTTTGCCGCGATGGCGGTCGACCCGGTGTCACGCACCGTATGGGTCGCCGAGGTCATTCCAGTGGTGCTGGTGTTTCTCGGGCTGGTGTTCACCTTCCGGCACTTCCGCTTCAGCAACACCGCCTATGCGCTGATGGCATTCTGGCTGTTCTGGCACACGATCGGCGGTCACTACACCTTCGCCAATGTACCCTTCGACTGGTTCAGTCAGCTGATCGGTTCGCAGCGCAACCAGTTCGATCGCATCGCGCATTTTTCAGTCGGTTTCTACGCCTACCCGACCGCCGAATGGATGCTGCGACGCGGCCACTGCAAATACGTCCCCGCCAATATCTTCGCGCTGCTGCTGGTGATGGGCATCGCCGCCGGTTACGAGATCATCGAGTGGTGGTACGCGGTCCTCGAGGGCGGCGATGCCGGCATAGAGTTCCTCGGCTCGCAAGGGGATATCTGGGACGCGCAGAAAGACATGCTGGCCGACACCCTGGGCGCAGTGGCCGCGCTGGCCCTGTTCGCCATCGTGCGGCCGGACCGCGACCGGCACGCCGCGGCCGTCGGACCCGGGGCCACGCACGACTGACGGTCAGGCGCCGGCACGCCGGCGCGCCACCAGCACACGCAGGCCCTCGAGCGCGAAACCGGCCAGCAGGCCGAGTGCGACATTGAACACCACGCAGACCACCCCGGTCAGCACGATCACCACCAGCCGGTCCGGCGAGGCACGGCGCAGACGCCTGGTCAGCGCGAGATCGGCACCGGCAATCAGCAACAGTGATCCGACAGCCGCCAGTGGCAACAATTCGAGCAGCGGCAGAGCATTTGGGCCCAGCAGAAGCCCCAGTGCCAGGCAGGTGGTCCCGAACACCGCCGGTGCCAGGCCGCTGCGGGCACCAAACCTGTGCTGCACCACCAACCCGCCTGCCCCGTGACACATCGGAAAGCCACCGAAAGGGGCCAGCAGCAGGTTGAGCGCCCCGGAACTCCAGGCCAGCCGGTCCGGAGTGATGCGGGCGCGGTCCTGCGGGAACAGGTCGGCGGCGATCGCCGCGGTGATCAGCGTGGCATTGGTCAGGGTCAGCGCGAGTTGCGGCAACAGCACGCCCTGCGCAGAGACCCAGAATCCTTGCAGGTCAGGCAGATGCAGCTGCGGCAGCGACGGGCTCAGGGACAGGTCGGGGAATGCGGCACCCGCCTGCAACCCACCCCAGACGGCGGCGCCGACCACCACCAGCAGCGCCGCGAGCGGCCGGAATCTCGTTCTTTGCAGCAACAGCAGTGCGGCGAGCGCGATGCCGCCGATCCAGGGTTCCTGTATTACCAGCCTGATGCCGAACCATGCCAGGTAGAGCCCCACTCCCAGCTGGATGCCGCTCAATACGGTCTGCGGGATAAGCCGCCCGAGGCGGCCAACCGCCCCGCCCGCCGCAAGGACGCACAGGATCACGCCGAGCAGTATCCCGGTGGCGGCCACCTCGGTGGCGGTCAGCCCGCCGGCAATGACCAGGGCGGCGACCACCTTCATCGGCTGCACCGGCACCGGACGGCGGTAGATCAACGCGGTGGCCCACGCGAACAGGCCGAACCCGACAAGCAGACCGACCGGGTCGAGCCGCTGCACCGCAAACATACCGATGACCAGGGGCAGGAATGTCCCCAGGTCGGCGAACGCCCCCGAGAGATCCCCGGCCCAGGACGGCGCATTTTCTTTCGTCACGCCGCCGCCTTCACGCCCGTTGTGCTCTGGACCGAAAGTCTGCAAAAAGCCTCCTGCGTTTATGTGGTTGTCGCCTGGCGATAAAAAGCGCAATCTTGCCGCTCTCATGCAAAATTTTCGTTGGGGGCGGAAAAATTGCAGGATTTCAGCCAAGCCTTTGGTCTGGCGCTCCGGTTGGTGCTCGACGCCGACCCGGATCTGCTCGAGATCATCGCGCTGTCGCTCCAGGTCAGCCTGTCAGCGGTCGCCATCGCGTGTCTCATCGGCCTGCCGATCGGAACCGCCATCGCAATGGGCCGGTTCCGCGGACGCACCGCGACCATCATACTGCTGAACGCCCTGATGGGCCTGCCGCCCGTGGTGGTCGGCCTGCTGATCTACCTGCTGCTGTCCAACGCCGGCCCGCTGGGCTGGATGCGCCTGTTGTATACACCGACCGCGATGATCATCGCCCAGGCGGTGCTGATCACGCCAATCGTCGCCGCACTGTCGCGTGAGGTGGTGGAGCAACTGAGCGTCGAATACGCCGAACAGTTCCGTTCACTGAGCGTGCCACGCAGCAGCGCCGCCGCCGCGCTGCTGTGGGACGCCCGCTACAGCCTGCTGACGGTCGCACTGGCCGGGTTCGGCCGCGCTGTCGCCGAGGTCGGTGCGGTGATCATCGTCGGCGGAAACATCGACCACCTCACCCGGGTCATGACCACGGCGATCGCACTCGAGACCTCGAAGGGTGACCTGGCGCTGGCGCTGGCGCTCGGCATCGTGTTGATCACGCTCGCGCTGTCGGTGAACGCTGCGGTCATGGCGCTGCGCCTGACGGCGACAAGGTACGCCTATGCCTGACGGCATGACCATCGTCCAACGAGACACCTGGGTCGCCCCGAGGGACGATTCGCAGTGCCTCGGCGAGGCCATCGGGCTGGTCTATCGCTCCGGTGAGCGGACGCTGATCGATGGCATCGATCTGCGGATCCCGAGCATCAGTCGGACCGTCGTGATGGGCGCCAACGGCGCCGGCAAGAGCCTGCTGCTGCGCCTGCTGCACGGCCTGCTGATACCGAGCGCGGGCCAGGTGAGCTGGGGGGGCCGCGTACTCGACGACGCTCAGCGGCGGCAACAGGCGATGGTTTTTCAGCGCCCGGTACTGCTGCGCCGCTCGGTGGCGGCAAATATCCGCTTCGTGCTCAAGCTGCGCGGTCGCGCCGATTCGGCGCGCGTGGATGCCATCCTCGACGAAGTCGGACTGGCCGCACACGCGCACCAGCCGGCACGCCTGCTGTCGGGCGGCGAGCAGCAGCGGCTGGCACTGGCCCGTGCGCTCGCGACCAACCCCCTGGTGTTGTTCCTCGACGAGCCGACGGCGAGCCTGGACCCGGCCTCGACCGCGGCGATCGAGGCCATCGTCAACCGCGCCCACACACGTGGCACCAAGATCATCTTTGTCACCCACGACCTCGGTCAGGCAAGACGCCTGGCCGACGACGTGATCTTCCTGCGTGACGGGAAGCTGGCCGAACACTCCCCGGCACAAACCTTTTTCGACGCCCCCGCGTCGCAGGCGGCCCGCGACTATCTCGATGGCCGCCTCGTGATTCGAAAATCAACGAAATAAAGAGGAGAAACACATGTTCAAGCGCTGTCTCGCCCGAATTGCGCCAATCGTGCTGATTGCTGGTGTCATGTCATCCACGCCGGCATCGGCCGAAGAAAAATCCATCCTGGTGCAGTCGACGACCTCGACCGCCAACTCCGGCCTTTACGACTACATCCTGCCGATGTTCACCGCCAAGACCGGCATCAAGGTCAACGTGGTCGCGGTGGGCACCGGCCAGGCAATCAAGAACGCACAGAACGGTGATGGTGACGTGCTCCTGGTACACGCCAAGGCCTCCGAAGAGAAGTTCGTCGCCGAAGGCTGGGGTGTCGAGCGCTCAGACGTGATGTACAACGACTTCGTCATCGTCGGGCCGGCCGCCGATCCTGCCGGTATCGCCGGCTCGAACGACGCGGTCGCAGCCATGAAGACGATCGCCAACAAGAAATCGCTGTTCGCCTCGCGCGGCGACAACTCCGGCACCCACAAGAAGGAGGTCAGCCTGTGGAAAGCCGCCGCTGTCGACACCGCGGCCAACAGCGGTGACTGGTACCGGGAGACGGGCTCCGGCATGGGGGCCACGCTGAATACCGCGGTGGGCATGGGCGCCTATGCGCTGACCGACCGCGCCACCTGGATCAGCTTCAAGAACAAGGGCGACTACAAGATCGTGGTCGAGGGCGACAAGGGGCTGTTCAACCAGTATGGCGTCATCCTGGTCAACCCGGCCAAGCATCCGCAGGTCAAACAGGCCGAAGGCCAGGCGTTCATCGACTGGATTCTCGGCAGCGAAGGCCAAGCCGCCATCGCCAGCTACAAGCTGAACGATCAACAGCTGTTCTTCCCCAACGCCAAGCGGTGACCGGCAGCCGGGCGGTCTTATCGGGCCGCCCGCGGGCGCCGCACGCGATCACTCAGCCCGCATTGAAGCGCACGGTACCGAAACCGCTCACATCGTAGCCGGCATACTCGGTCGCCTTGGCGGCAAATGCCGGGCTGAGGCAGAAAGCGACCAGGCGCTGCAGCGGCGGGTCGAACCAGGCGGCGCGGTCGACCAGCAGGTCATAGCGCTCGCGCAGCAGCGGGACGAATCCCAGCCGCAGTTGTTCGGCCATCGCCCGCAACCCGAGCGTTGCGTCGGCCTTGCCTTCAAGAACCGCCAGTGCCGCATCGGACTCGGTGCGCGCGGTATCGGTCCAGATCACGTCGGTCGTCTGCAACCCGGCCTGCCCGATCAGCTGCAGTAGCAGGACCTGGCTGCCGGCGCCGCCCTGGCGCGGCACCACCCTGCGGTCTTTGAGCGCACCCGGATCGGCAAACGCGGACTCGCTGCCGGGCGCGACGATCAGGCCGCGCTCGCGCCACGCGAACTCCACCAGGGCCACCGCCGCATCGGCGAACCGCGATCGGATCACCGGGATGTTCCACTCACTGTTTTCGGGATCGAACACATGCAGGCCACTGGCGACACCTTCGCCACGCGCAAATCGATCGAGCCCGTCCAGACTGCCGTCCAGCAGGGTCGCCAGACCGCAACCCGATTCGCGCAGCGCCCATTCGAGCAGCGGCTCGTAACTGCCGAGCAGGACCGCGGGCCGCCGCAGCGCCTTTGCCTCACCGCCGCCGGAACTCTCGCGCGCCAGCCATGCCTCGATCTCACGTCGCGGAAACAGCAGCTTGCCCATTGCCCGTGAACACGGGACCTGACCCGACGCGGCCAGGTCGTACACCTTGCGCTCCTTGATGCGCAGCATCTCGGCCAGCTCGCGGGTGGTCAGGTACTCGGTCTCTTGTGGCGCCATGGGCGGGGGAAAATCTCCCTGCAATCGAAAGGATGATTTTGCCTGATATCCGCTGCCAGTCTACATGGTGCTGTGCCACGGCGCGCGCGGGCCATCAGCGCACTGCGTACAGGGTCCCATCGACCTGGAACGGCTCGTCACCCTGGTTGTTGACACGGATGAACAGATTCCTGGGTCCGAAGATATCGAAGCACGCGCGGTAGTTCAGGATACCCTGCGGTCCGATCTGGCCGCCACCGACATCGAACGTGACCTGATCGACCGATCCCGCCGGACCGAACATCTCCTGGATCGCGAACGCCGTTCCGGCCGCCCCGACGAAGTGCAGCGTCAGGCGGTACTCGGTATACCCGGTGAGATCGAGGCCGCCCAGCGGCCCCATCGCGCTGCTCTGCGGCTCCACCTCCCTGGCCTCGAACAGCGTGACCAGGTACGGTTTTGCGGCGACACCGACGTTCAGCGTGTCGTTGACGACCCTGACCTCGACGGCCTTGCCCTTCTTCGTCTTCTTCACTTTCATACGATGCTCCGTTTTCAAACCGCACATTTTCGGGGCGCCGCCGTGCATTTCCGCATGGCAGAAGACCCTTTGTGGTGCCGACCTGACGGCCATCACCCAACTGTCAGCGACCGAGCAAGATCGGGACCAGCCCGGCCGGTTCCGCACCCGGATCAGGCAAGGTCGTACAGCCGCGGCAGCAGCCACGAGAAAGCCGCCCACATGATCAGGGTAAGCGGCAGGCCGACACGCAGGAAATCACCAAACCGATAGCCGCCGGCACTCATCACCAGCAGGTTGGTCTTGTAGGCGATCGGCGTCGCATAGCTCATATTGGCACCGAACAGCACCGCCAGCACGAACGGCTCTTCGGCCAGTCCGAGCTGGCGCGCAATGCCGATCGCGATCGGCGTGCCGATCAGGGCGGCGGCGTTGTTCGACACGATGTTGGTCATCAGCGCCATCAGCAGCATCAGGCCGCTGAGCAGCCAGGTCGGCGACGTGCCTGCGGTGGCCATCACGAACAGCTGGGCGAGGTAATCCGCCGCACCTGTCTTGAGCAGCGCCGCGCCCAGCGCGAGGCTGGCGACAACGATCAGGATCACCTGGGTATTGAGCGCCCGCGCGGCATCGCGCCAACTCAGGCAGGAGGTCGCCAGCATCAGCAAGACCCCGGCCAGCGCGCTGATCACGATCGGCAGCACCCCGAAGGCCGCGGTGAAGACGATAGCCGCCATGATGCCCAGGGCGATCGGCGCGCGCCGCGTGCTCGGCAGATCGGCGGTGGCGTCGAGCACCAGTACATCGCCGCGCCGTTTCACCTCGGCGATCTGCTGGCGCGGACCCTGCACCAGCACCACGTCACCGACACGCAGCCGCACCTCGTGCACGCCGGCGCGCATCGCCTGCATCTGCCAGCCGGCGCGGTGCAGGGCCAGGGTCAGCAACTGGTAGCGTTCGGCGAAACGCGACGCCGACAGGCTGGTGCCCTCCAGCGAGGAGCCCTGAATCACCACCACCTCGGCCAGCTGCTGGTCGTCCGCGTGCAGTGGATTGTCCTCGTCCACCGGACTGTCGCCCGAGTACAGCGCCGCGCCCAGCGCGCGCTCGTATTCCTTGAGGTTTTCCGCGGTATCACTGAGCAGCAGACGGTCGCCGGCGTGCAGCGTGGCATCCGGCAGCGGCAACAGATAGGTCTGCTCGCCACGCAGCACACGAGACACCTTCATCTCACCACCGGCCGCGTCCACCGCCTCGGCCAGCGTCCTGCCGTCGGCGAAACTGTCAGCAACAATCTCCAGTTGCGCAGCAAACACGCGTGGTGCGGCGTCGCCCAGATCTGTCTGACGTACCGGCAGCAGGCGCGGCGCCAGCAGCCACAGGTACAGCATCGCGATACCGCCGGCGACCGCCACCGGCACGAAGAAATCGAACATCCCCAGCTGTCGCATCCCGAGATCACTTGCCACGCTGACCACCAGCAGGTTGGTCGAGGTGCCGATGGTGGTGCTCATGCCACCGACCAGGGTCGCGAAGCCCATCGGCATCAGTATGCCCGAGGGGGGGGTGCCGGTACGCAGCGACACACTGATCAGGATCGGCAGCAGCAGTACCACGATCGGGACATTGTTGACGAAGGCGCTCAGGCCGCCGCCGATCAGCAGGGTCAGCAACAGCGACAGTGACGGCGCGACACCCCAGGCACGCGCCAGCAGGCGGCCGACCGGCTCCAGTGCACCGGTGCGCACCAGTCCCTGGCCGGCGATCATCAGCGCGCACACAGCGACCAGGGCCTCGTGACCGAAACCGAGGAAAAACTCGGTCGCGTGCAGCGTGCCGCCGTCATCCACGAACGGGAACAGCTCGAAACCGACGGTCAGCACGACCAGCACGAACAGGCTCGAGGTCTCGAGCGCGATGCGCTCGCGGGTGAACAGCAACAGCGCACCGAGCGTCAGCAGCAGGACGGCGAGCGCGTGCGGATTGGGTGGGGGGAGCCAGTCCATGCGGCTAGCGTTGGAAATACCGGGCGGGGTCGAAGTTCATAACGAAAAGGATAGTTGGCACCCGCAGTGCGCGCCCGGCGATCCCGCGTTCAGGATCGCAACGCGCCGCGTCTGGCGAGCATGCGCCGCAGCGCGACGGGGTCAACACGCACCCCACTGGCACCGGCGTCACGCAGCACCGCCGTGATCGCCTGATCGTCGCGCCGGCCATCGAACGATTGAACGGCCAGCGCACTGAGCGGGTCGAGACGCAGACTGGCATGCCGACTGTCGACCAGGCGTCCGGCGGCGGCCTCGGCAAGCGCCAGCGGCGTGGCGCACGCAGGCATCTGCGGCGCGGGCAGCGCTCCGCCGGCGTGGCAACTGGCAGACACAGCCCCCAGTGCAAACAGCTGGAACAACTCGCCGAACAGGTGCTCGACCTGGCCTGCCAGTCGCGGATCGCCGGTCTCGGCCACCTGGCGCTGCGCGTCCGACTCGAGCACCGAGTAGTCGAGCGCCTGCGGATAGACCTGCGAGAGCCGTGTCAGCGCCGCCCTGGTCAGCGGATGCGATACCGCGTGCCGCTCGCCGGCGCTGTCCGTGAACAGCTGTGCCTTGGTCTTGCGCAGTTCGAGCTTGCGCGGCGGCGACAGGTCGGCGAACAGCGCCAACCGGGTGAAGCGTTCGTAGTCGAGTTCGCCCGGCCGCACGTTGTCGTCACCCACCAGCAGCGCCTGGTGAAAGTTGCGGTTGAGCAGAAAATCCAGGTATTGCTGGCGCGCCAGCGGGTCGGTGAATGCGGCCAGCGCCTGCTCCGCTGTCTCGCCGAGCGAGGCCGGAAACTGGTAGTGCAGCTCCGCGTTGCACAGGTAACGCAGTCCGGCCCGCTGCGCATCGGCGACGAAGTCGCTGAACAGCACCGGTTCGTTCACCGTTGCCAGGTACTCGTGGTACAGGTAGCTGTCCGGTGCCTGCATGAGTGCCGCCAGTTCGTGGCGCAGGTATTCGGCACTGAGCGCCTGCAGACCGCCCAGGCCGGTGTCCAGAAACGCCAGAAACTCGCGTGCCGCCGCCAGGCGCTGCGGCGCCGCCACCAGTGCACGGACGTGGAACAGCAGCATCTCGCGCAACATGCCGCGCATGTGCCAGCCGGGCAGCGCGTTGAAACTGAGATAGGCAACACCGCCCGGATTGAGGTGACGCCGGATCAGGCCGAGCAGGGCGACCCGCACCGGCGCCGGCACCCAGGAGTAGAGGCCGTGGGCAATGACATAGTCGAAGCCCTCGTCACCGAGTTCGACCGTGCCGACATCGGCCTGGCGGATCTCGATATTGTGCAGCTGCAATCGCGCGATCTGCGCCTGGCCGGCATCCACCTGGGCAGCCGACAGATCGAGTCCGAGGAACCGGCTGCCCGGCAGAAACCAGGCCATCGGGATCAGGTTCGCGCCGCTGGCGCAGCCCAGCTCGAGCACCCGGCAGGCGCCCGGATCCGGACTTTCGATACCGTGCAGGCGGGCCAGCACGGCAAGGTGGTCCGGGTGGGTTTCACGCACCGACAGGCGATCGTATGGCAGAGACTCGTAGGCGTCCAGGGACGGACACTCCATAAGGTACCGCGGGTCCGCGGTGGCGCGATTGTGCCTGCGGCGAAAGCGGGTTGTCGACAGTGCAGACCGGTACGGTGTGGCGTCGGCCCGGGCGCCCGCGAATCGGATATAGTGAATCCGGGGCGCCGCAGGGAGGACGCCATGCAAACCTTCGATATCAAAGACCCGACGCTGGCGTCACAGGGCGTGCAGCGCATCGAGTGGGCCTGGCAGGAGATGCCGGTCCTGCAGCGCCTGAGCGCACAGTTCAGCGACACCCGGCCGCTCAGCGGCGTGCGCCTGTCCGGCTGCCTGCATATCACCACCGAGACCGCGAACCTGGCGCGCGCCCTGCAGGCCGCCGGCGCCGAGGTGGTGCTGTGCGCGAGCAATCCGCTCAGCACCCAGGACGATGTCGCCGCCGCGCTGGTCGAACACTTCGGTATCCCGGTGTTCGCCATCCGAGGCGAATCCACCGAGGCCTACTACCGCCACATCAACGCCGCGCTCGACCATCAGCCGGTGATCACGATGGATGATGGCGCCGACCTGGTCAGCGAGATCCACCGCCACCGCACCGAACTGATCGCCGGCATGCTCGGCGGAACCGAGGAGACCACGACCGGCGTGATCCGGCTGCGCGCGATGGCGCAGGCCGGCCAGCTGCGCATACCGGTGATCGCGGTCAACGATGCGATGACCAAGCACCTGTTCGACAACCGCTACGGCACCGGGCAGAGCACCCTTGACGGCATCATTCGCGCGACCAACATCCTGCTCGCCGGCAAGACCTTCACCGTGGTCGGCTACGGCTGGTGCGGGCGTGGGATCGCGCTGCGCGCCAGGGGCCACGGCGCACACGTGCTGGTCGCCGAGGTGGAGCCGCTGCGGGCGCTGGAGGCGGCGATGGACGGCTACCCGGTGCTGCCGCTGCTCGACGCCGCCCGCCGGTCCGATTTCATCGTCACCGCCACCGGCGACAAGCACGTGGTCGACGCCGCGCACCTGCAGGTGGCCAAGGACGGCTGCGTGCTGGCCAACTCGGGTCATTTCAACGTCGAGATCAACATCCCGGCGCTCGAGTCGATGGCGGTGGCGCGGCACCGCCCGCGCCCCCCGGTCGACGAATACACGCTGGCCGACGGACGCCGCCTGCGCCTGCTGGCGGAAGGCCGCCTGGTCAATCTCGCCGCCGCCGAAGGCCACCCCTCGGCGGTAATGGACATGAGCTTCGCCAACCAGCTGCTGTGCGCGGTACACCTCGCGGGCCGGAAGCAGCCCCTCGACGCCGCGGTGCACGCGGTGCCGGCGGAGATCGACCGCGAGGTGGCGCGCCTCAAGCTGGATGCGATGGATATCCGCATCGATACCCTGAGTGCCGAGCAGCGGCATTACCTGACATCCTGGCAGGAGGGCACCGGTTGAACAGCGACAGGCATGCCGGCGGCCTGCAGAAGATGCTCGCCGATATCCGCACCGAGGTTCTGTACACACGCAACCTGATCGGCCGCGACGCCCTCGACGCGCGCGTGATGGCGGCGATGGCCGCGGTGCCACGCGAGCAGTTCGTGCCCGAATCGCTGCAGGCAGCGGCGTTCGACGACGGACCGCTGCCGATCGGCCACGGCCAGACCATCTCGCAGCCCTATATCGTCGCGCTGATGAGCGACCTGCTGGCGACCCGCCCGGAACACCGCGTGCTCGAGATCGGCACCGGCTCCGGCTACCAGACCGCGGTGCTGTCGCAGCTATGCGCGCAGGTCTACAGCATGGACCTGATCCCGGAGCTGACCGAGACCGCGAGCGCGCGGCTGGCCCGTCTCGGTTGCGCCAACGTCGAGACACGCAGCGGCAATGGCTATGCCGGCTGGCCGGAACACGCACCCTACGACGGCATCATCGTGACCGCGGCGGCCTCGTATGTACCGCCGGCGCTGCTGGAGCAGCTCAAGCCGGGTGGCAACCTGGTTATCCCGGTTGGGCAGCCCTACATGGCGCAGGACCTGAAAGTCCTGCACAAGGACGACCAGGGACGTGTCACCACGCGCAACATTCTCGGCGTCGCCTTCGTGCCACTGGTCGATCACGAGGGGATCGACTAGATGATGAGAAAAGGCGCACCACCGGCACGCATCCGGCGCTTTCTGCGGGATGTCGCGACCCACACGCCGTTCGTCAGCCTGGTACTGCTGCTGATCGTCCTGTGGCTGCTGTTTGCGGCCGGCCTGTACCTGGCGGAGCGCGGCATCCCCGGGACCACGATCCACGCCTACGGCGAGGCGTTGTACTGGGGCGTCGCGGCGTTCTCGACCGCCGGGATAGCGGACACACCGTTGAGCGGTACAGGGCGTCTGATCGGCGGGTTGTGGATCGTGATCGGTTCGGTGCTGTTCTTCGGTGCCATCGTGGCGACCGTGACCAGCTACTTCATGCGCCCCTTGCAACGGCCACACAAGCAGATCATCGACACGATCGAATACAACCTCGAACAGCTCCACGACCTCTCACTGGACGAACTCGATCTCCTGAAGGAGACGGTCGACGGCCTGATCGTGCATGTGGAGCACCTGAAAGAGCGGCAGTCGGGCGGGAAGGCGCCTCAGAGCCGCGCCAGGTAGACCTGCAGCCGCTCCCAGCCGACCAGAAGGTGCGCTTCGAAACGGTCCAGACCGCGCAGCACGGTTTCGTCACCGAACAGGCGCAGCCCGGCATACAACAGGCCGAGGCCGAAGATCGCCGACAGCGTACGTTTGACGCCGCGACCGAAGGCACGCAGCACGCTGTCGCCGAAGGTCCGTGACAGGCTCGGCGGCTCGATCCGCGGACGACGCCGTGACGCCACCTCGTCGAACACCCGCTCACCGAGATCGCGCAGCACCTGCGCCGGCGTCTCGGCCGGCGCCGCCGATCCCGGGCGTCTGTCCTGCAGCGACGGGCACAGGGTGCACAAGCGATCCGCCAGCTCGCGGACCTCGGCATCCCAGTGGCGGTCGGTCATGGTCGCGGCCTGCATCCGGCCGAGGCGGCGGATGCTCGGCGGCAGCGCATCGGTGGCCGGCATCTGTGCACCGCCGACCAGCACCGGGATCACCAGCTTGTCCTGCGCCAGCGCGGCCTCGATCTCGGCGCGCACCCAGTCGGTCGGGTCGAACAGGCGCGAACCCGAGCCCTGCGCCGACTCACCGGCCCACTGCCGCCCGATCACCACCAGCAGGGCCTCACTGGCCGCGATGGCGCGGTGCAGCACATCGGTGAAGTCGCTGCCGATCGGGATCTCGATGTCGCGGAACACGCAGTCCGGCCCGAGTGTCTCGATCAGATCGTCCGCCAGCCGTCCGGCAAAGCCCTGGCTGTCATCGCGCCGGTAACTGACGAAAACCCCTGCCATGGTCGGATGCGCCCTCCCGCGTCATTGTCGATGCCGATACTAACGGACATGGCCGTTTCCCTCTCTCCTGACGCCCTCCCAGCGGAGGGTGTCGCAATAGCCCCCTCTCCCATCCGGGAGAGGGTTGGGGTGAGGGGATTCGAATGGTCAACACCCTGAATTCATAAGATCCCCGGCCTTCTCCCGGTGGGAGAAGGCGAAACACTTCTGCGGGTTTCACTTTAACCCGTCAAGACCCCGCCGGGCGCAGCAAGTCTAACCAACCCACGCCTGGTAGAGATGCAGCACACCGACATCGATCACCAGCATCAACAGCGTGAAGCCCCCGTTCCAGCGCAGGAAGCCGCGTGAATCGATGCCGAAACGCCCCTGCATCGCCAGGTGCATACCGGAGAACGGCGAGCTGCTGACCCCGGCGGCCCAGCTCATCAGATAGGTGATGCCCATCAGGTTGGGGTCGGGCGCGAGCGGCGCGAGGATGCCGTGCGCGGTCGCGATGCTGATCACCGGGTGCACACCGGCGGCCGACACCGCGACCATCAGCAGCAGCAGGACACTCGCCTGGGTGGCGCCGAATTCGAGCAGGTCGAGCGTCCAGCCGCTGCTCTGCACCGCGCTGGCGATCCCGGCCGCCAGCACCCCGGCGGCCAGGAACAGCACCAGCTCCCCGGACATCCGCGGCAGGCCGTTGTGCACCTGCGCGACGAACCGTGGCGTGGCGTCGGCGCGGTGACGTACGAGCAGCACCACCAGGGTCAGGCCCAGAGCGGTCGCACTGATCAGGCTGAGGATCGGGATCGCCGGCAGCAGCGCGTGCGCGGTCATCACCAGGGTGGCCAGCAACCCCGGTATCCACAGTGCGCCGAAATGCATCGGGTAGCCGACGAACGCCGGCGCGTCCGGCCAGCGCGACAGCTGCCAGCCGGCCAGCAGCAGGCCGACCGCCGCCAGCGGCAGGCCGACGCTCGACAGCGTGAGCAGCTGCGCGCCCGGCGCGTTGCTCAGCGCGATCCCCATCGCGGCAAAGAACGGCGACCAGTGCGAGGCCAGCGCGAAACCGCGCGACAGCACGGCCGCCTGCAGCGGCGTCATCGGTGCGCGGCGCGACTGGCGGTCGCCCAGGATCATCACCGCCGACAGATTGATCACCGAGCCGAAGAGATGCACCCCGAACAGGGTGCGCCACAGGGCCGCCCGGCCGCGCGGGTCGGCCTCGCCGGCATCCACCCCGGGCAGGCTGATCAGGCGCAGGAAGCTGACCGCGGTCAGCATCGCCAGCAGTGCCTGGTTGGTGCTCAGGGCCTTGTCCAGCTGCGGGTTGCCGCCGCTCAGCCAGGCATACAGCAGGCCGGCCAGGCCGACCGCGAACATCGCCAGGGTCTGGGTGCGCTGCAGGCCGGACACGCGGCTGGCGAGCAGCACCCCGGCCAGCCAGAACGCGGCCCCGGGTACGCCGCGCGGCACGCCGAGCCCGACGCCGTTGGCGACGGAAAGGGCGATCGCGGCCAGGATCAGCCAGCCGGAAAGCGTGGCCAGGCTGCGCGTCGACGGGCGGGCAGGCATCGTGTTCATCGGCGCAGAGCATATCGTCCGCGCGCCGCCATTTGTCGGCCGATCCGCGAGCACCGCCTAATCGCCGACAATTTTTGGGCTAACCCGGCGTCGATTGCCGCTAAAATCCGCGCCTGAGCATTTGCCGGTACGACGCTCGCGCCCCGGCCACGCAACCCTTCGAGGAAAGCCGTATGAATACCCCTGCACCGACCGAACTGAACCTGCACCGCATCTCCCGCGTACTCGAGATCAGTTTCGATGACGGCGCCAATTACAAACTGCCGGCCGAATACCTGCGGGTGTACTCGCCGTCGGCCGAGGTCGCCGGCCACGGTCCGGGACAGCGCAAGGTGCCGCTCGGCAAGGAAGGCGTGAACATCGACCGCATCGAGCCGGTCGGCAACTATGCCGTGGTGCTGCACTTCGACGACGAGCACAACACCGGCATCTACGCCTGGGAAACCCTGTACAATCTGGGCAAACACTACGACGACCTGTGGGCGCAATATCTCGAGGAGTTGAAGGAGAAGGGCTACACGCGCAAGGAGCCCGCCGCCTGAACTCCGTCGCTGCGTCCACGGTGCACCCCAGGACACGCCCGTGACAGACAAACGGCACAGCACACACTTTGGTTTCCGTACCGTCGATGCCGGTGAAAAGGCCGGCCTCGTGCGCGGCGTGTTCGACTCGGTCGCCTCCCGGTACGACGTGATGAACGACCTGATGTCGCTCGGCGTGCACCGCCTGTGGAAGCGCTTCGCGATCGAGCTGGCCGGCGTGCGCCCGGGCCAGCGGGTGCTCGACCTGGCCTCCGGCACCGGCGACCTTGCCGACCGCTTCGCCGATCTGGTCGGCCCCGAGGGGCTGGTGCTGATGACCGACATCAATGCCGCGATGCTCGGCGTCGGCCGCGACCGCATGGTCGACCGCGGGCATGCCGGCAACCTGGCCTATGCACAGGTCGACGCCGAGGTCCTGCCGTTCCCCGACGACACCTTCGACCTGGTCACGATCGCGTTCGGTCTGCGCAACGTCACGCACAAGGAACAGGCGCTGGCCGCGATGTACCGGGTGCTCAGGCCGGGCGGCCGCGCCCTGGTGCTGGAGTTCTCGAAGCCGCTGAACAAGCCGCTGGAGAAGCTGTACGACCTGTACTCTTTCCACATCCTGCCGCGCATGGGTGACCTGGTGGCGAAGGATGCCGACAGCTACCGCTACCTCGCCGAGTCGATCCGCATGCACCCCGACCAGGAGACCCTGAAGGGCATGATGGAGCACGCCGGTTTCGAGCGCTGCGATGTGCACAACATGACAGGTGGCATCGTCGCGGTGCATCGCGGGTTCAAACTGTGAGCCCGGCCAGGGACGCCAGGCGGGCCCGTTAGACGGCAGGATCTGTATGAGCGCCCCTATCCCGTGCCCGCCCCTCGCATCGTGCCGTTGCGGCCGCTGCCACCTGCCGCCCGCGACCCGACTGCGCCCATGAGCATCCGCGACTTCACCCTGGAAGGCCTGGAGCAGGCCATCAACCGGGTGCTGGCCCTGGACCCCGATGCCTGCCGCCGGCTCGCCGGGCTGCACGGGCGAGTGATCCGCATCGATCTGCGCGGCACCGGCCTGCAACTGCATTTCGTCCCCACCCACGACGGTCGCCTGCAGCTGCTCGGCAGCATCGAGGGCGAGCCCGACTGCACGCTGTCCGGCAGCCCGATCGACCTGATCCGCGCCGGCGACAGGCAGGACGGACCGGCACAGCTGTTTGCCGGCCACGTCCAGATCGACGGCGACAGCGGTATCGCGCAACGCTTCAGCGAGGCGCTGGCCGGCATCGACATCGACTGGGAGGAACAGCTGTCGCACCTGACCGGCGATATCGCCGCACACGAGATCGGCCGTGCCGCGCGCGCGGTACTGCGCGAGGGTGAGCGCCTCGGGCGCAGCAGCCGCGACAACCTGTCGGAATACCTGACCGAGGAGGCTCGGCTGTTGCCGCACCGCTACGAGGTCGAGGCATTTCTCGCCGATGTCGACACGCTGCGCGACGACGTCGAGCGTCTCGAGGCAGGCATCGCCGTACTGGAACAACGCAAACACGGGGACGAGGCGTGATCCCGATCCGCGAGAGTCTGCGTGTCGCGCCCATCGGCTGGGTGCTGATGCGCCACGGCCTGGACGAGATCGTGCTGGCC
>Ga0116152_10000278_pt1 | contig 41819 bp, 35 predicted proteins | sample AD_UKC119_MetaG_FD_89894 | JGI IMG/M metagenome (GOLD analysis project Ga0116152, IMG submission 89894) | Active sludge microbial communities of municipal wastewater-treating anaerobic digesters from Hong Kong - AD_UKC119_MetaG | ecosystem: Engineered > Bioreactor > Anaerobic > Digestate... | reverse complement strand
TAATTACACAAAGTTCCGCAAGAAGGGCCCCGGTAATATGTGGCGTTGGTTTATATATGATATGGATAATGGTGGCATACATTTAACCGCCAATAATTTACTTCGCGCAACCGGTGATTCAATTACCGGGATTAATCCTGAATGGTCAACCATAGTTTTTCAGAAATTTATGGAAAATGAAACTTTCAGATCCCAATTTCTTACGCGATTTGAATATCTCCTGAATACTGATCTCTGCCCATCAAATACAATAGCTGTGGTTGATAAATGGCAGGAAATACTGGAATATGAATGGGCCAATACTACAAATCGCTGGGATAATTTCCCGGACCATGATACCTGGTTAAACACCATGGATGACTTACGAACATTTTTTGAATTGCGGCCGGGATACGTTTTGCAGCATCTTTCTGATTATTTTGAAACAGATACACTGCACATTGAGTGCGAGAGCCTGATTAATAATGATAAAGAGGAGAGCCCATTTACACTTTATCCTAATCCAACTTCCAGTGAATTAAATCTTTTGTCGTACCAAAATATAGATCAAATTAAGATTTATTCAACCACCGGGCTTCTGGTTCGCAATATTTTTACAGGTAATCAGCGTGTTATTTCTGTTAATATGAATGATCTTCCGGAAGGATTGTACATCCTGGTAGTTAGTATCAATAATAAAACTTATTCGGAAAAGATTATCAAGTCACGATAAACAATTAGGCACTACCCATTAACCACCAGCTTAAAACCGATTCCGTGAACGTTGATCAATTCAATACTTTCATCAGCTTTCAGATACTTCCGCAATTTAGTAACATACACATCCATACTACGGGCATTGAAATAGCTGTCGTCATTCCATATCTTTTTAAGCGCCATACTCCGGTCTAAAACATCATTTACGTTATCGCACAGCATTTTCAGTAATTCCGATTCTTTTGATGTAAGTTTCATCTCTTCTTCGGGTGTTTTCAGGATTTGCCGGTTATAGTCGAAATGAAGCTTGCCGATATCATATATATTGCGGCTGGTTTCCATCACCCGGCTTTCGGTGGCCCTTCGAATGATCGCCTTCATGCGCACCAACAGTTCTTCCATGCTGAAAGGTTTCGTCAGGTAGTCATCAGCTCCAAGTTCAAATCCTTTTAGCTTGTCTTCCTGCATCGATTTGGCGGTAAGAAACAATATCGGAGTTTTCTTGTCAATTTCCCTGATTTCTTTGGCCAGTGTGAAGCCATCCTTCACTGGCATCATTACATCAATGATACAAAAGTCGAAATCGTCGTTCTTGAATTTTATAAAGGCCTCCTGTCCGTTTTCGCAGCGGGTAGTTGGATAACCTTTCGCTTCCAGATATGAGGTTAAAACAGCACCAAGATTTTTGTCGTCTTCGGCGAGCAGTACCCTTGTTTTAATGCTTTCCATTTTTAGTTATTGGTTTTATCAACAGGTAAATATACAATAAATTTGGTTCCCCGGTTAAGTTCGCTCTCCAGCGAAATTTTACCGCCATGTTGTTCAATGATATTTTTTACATAGCTCAGTCCGAGTCCAAATCCCTTAACATTATGAATATTACCTGTTGGGATTCGGTAAAGTTTTTCAAATATTTTCTTTTGATTCGCCTTGCTGATCCCGGGACCATTGTCTTTTACTGAAATCAGGATTCCACTGAAGGAGTCTTCGGTACTCACCTCAATTTCGGGATTTACCTGAGTATATTTATTGGCATTGTCGAGCAGGTTAAACAATACGTTGGTAATATGTACCTTGTCCACTTCAGCAAAATGCGAATTTGCCTTTAGTTTGGTGATTATTTTTCCACCCTTATTTTCTACTTGAAGCTTAATATTTTTAATGGCTTCATCAACGATTTCATGAATATTTACCAATTCCTTTTTCAGAATTATCTGGCCTTTTTCGAGGCTCGCCGATTGCAATATCCGCTCTGCAAGATTTCCCAATCGTTTGTTTTCTTCATTAATTACATTTATGTAGTTATCATATAGCACCTCCGATTTAATAATGTCTTTATCACTTAGCGCTTCACATGCAAGTGATATGGTTGAAATCGGCGTTTTAATTTCGTGGGTCATGTTATTGATAAAATCGTTTTTCATTTCCGATACTTTCTTTTGCTTCAGGATGGTCATTACCGTGTAGGCAAAAGATAAAATGATCAGGATAACAAAAACTACCGAAATGAACAGCATTTGAGAAAGTTGTGTTAGCAGAAATCGTTTTTCATTTGGGAAATAAACCATCAGGTAATTGGGGCGGGCCATCATATCACTTGGGAAAAGCGCGTATGTGAAACCCTTATTCAACAATTCGTCCGGGTACTTTCCTGTTTTTTGAACAGGCATGGTGTTTCGCAGCGGACTGAATATTCCGTACTCGAAATTGGTTTGAATACCCCTGTTCTTTAGTTCAACAGTAATCAATGAATCGAGAACCATTTCATCAATTCTTTTTTCGATGGGCAATTGACTCTCATTTATCATATTTTCCAATACATCCTGGGCGATGATTGATTTTTGCATAAACCGGTTGAACTCAATTGGATTCATGCTTTGAGCGGAAGGGTCCTCAAATAAAATCTGGTTGATGGAGTCCATCGAATTGAGCCATTTTTGACGCTGCTGTAAATAATCCATTTTTCGGCTAAACTGACTTGCTGCTTCTATCCTTTCAAGATTATAAATCACCGAAGTCATCGCCTCATTCACACTTTGCGCAAAGTTGGCCTCCTTAACCGTAATGGTGTTTCGGATCCAGTAACTCTGGATAACCATCAGCCCAACGAGTGCCAGGCTCATCACAATGATGATGATAATAAATACTTTACGGTTCATTGTCACAAAAATACGCTGTGGTAGCAGAGCATATTTTGTTTTTAACGTTTCTTAACTTAAAGCGCCTTGGCATGGTTTGTGAAATTTAATCAACAGCTTTAGTTCATAATAAATAGACAAATTGCCAAAAGAGGTTAATTGTTAACTTTTTCAAAAAGATTTTACACTCTAATATTTGGTTTTTGGTTTTTGGTTTGAAAGGTGTGGTTGCGGCTACACCTTTTTTTATGCCCCTTTCCGGGCATTCATACATGAAATACCTGAAAAGTCACAGTTAACAATAATTCTATTTTCATTACAGTTCATCTTCCGTTCACTTTCCCGATTCTGGAAAATCCGTTTTGATTTGGGACAATGAAAATGCTCCCAACAGATATCCTTATTTAGTTTAATTCTTTATTTTTATATGCTTAACATTGCAACCGATAAATCCAAACAATGATGATAAAACAAATACTTTTTCTGATATCGTTACTGATCACCCTTGGTGTATTCACCTGGACCATCAACCGGCTTTATTCCTATATGAAGCAAACCAGGCCCTTTCCCATTTCAGATTATGGAAAGCGCTTTAACATGATGATGAAAGTGGCTATTGGCCAGTCAAAGATCCTTCGGTTTCCATTTACCGGGTTTTTGCATGCCCTCGTTTTCTGGGGATTCCTGGTAATACTTGTTGGAAGCATTGAAATGGTGATTGATGGTTTATTCGGGACAGACAGGGTATTGAGTTTTCTGGGTGTTGTTTATGATATTATTACAGCTTCCGGTGATGTGTTTGCATTCATCATTATTATTGCCATTATTATTTTTCTTGCCCGCCGGCTTTTCTTTCATATTAAAAGGTTTACGGGAATTGAGATGCAACACAAATCCCATATGGATGCAAATATTGCGTTGTCAATTATTTTACTGTTAATGATCTCTCTTCTTGGAATGAATGTGTATTACCTCATTTTACATCCTGATTCGTTTGAGGGATATTTCCCGGTATCCATGTTCATTGTCAGCAATTTAATCCCTGGGCACGCCCTTGACTTTCATACCGCACACATGATGCATGAAATTTATTGGTGGTCGCACATTTTGCTGATCTTCCTGTTTGCCAATATTCTTCCTTATTCTAAACACTTCCATGTGTTTATGTCGGTACCCAATGTTTTCCTGGCAAGGTTAGAACCTCTTGGGAAATTGTATAATATGCCAGAGATCACCAAAGAGGTGAAATTAATGATGAACCCCGATACAGCTTTTACCGCTCCAACTGAAGGCGAAGAAGCACCTCCTTCAAGATTTGGCGTGAAGGATGTGGAGGATGTTACCTGGAAAAACTACCTCGATTCATTGACCTGTACCGAATGCGGAAGGTGTACATCGGTTTGTCCGGCCAATATTACCGGTAAAAAACTTTCTCCCCGCAAAATCATCATGGATGTTCGTGCAAGGATGAAAGAAAAAGGCCCCGGCCTGGTAAAGGTTGGAAAAGATTTCGATGATCAGAAAGCGCTGATCCGCGATTATATTTCTCCAGAGGAGCTTTGGGCCTGCACAACCTGTAATGCTTGTGCGCAAGAGTGTCCGGTTAATATTAACCATCCCTCGATCATTGTTGATATGCGCCGTTACCTCGTGATGGAAGAGTCGGCAGCGCCAGGCGAACTGAACGGGATGTTTACCAATATTGAAAACAATGGTGCACCCTGGCAATTCTCCCCTGAAGATCGTATGCTCTGGGCCGAAGGACTGGAAGTGTCCACCATGGCTGATAAAATGGCCAAGGGTGAAAAACCGGAATATTTGTTCTGGGTTGGATCGGCCGGTGCTTTTGATGATCGTTATAAAAAAGTAACCCGCGAATTTGTAAAAATCCTGAATCATTTGAATATTGATTATGCTGTTTTGGGTGTGGAAGAAACCGATAGCGGCGATGTCGCCCGTCGTGGTGGAAATGAGATGTTGTTCCAGATGCAGGCCATGATGAACATTGAAATCATGAATGCTTACGAAGTGAAAAAGATCGTCACTTGTTGCCCTCACGATTTTAATACCCTGAAAAATGAATATCCCGATTATGACGGAAATTATGAGGTTATTCACCATTCGCAATTTTTACAAAAACTGATTGATGAGGGTAAAGTGAATATCAGTGATGGTCAGTTCAAAGACAAAAAGATAACCTTTCATGACCCCTGTTATTTGGGCCGTGGCAATGGTGAATACGAAGCACCCCGCGATGTATTGAATGCCATTCCGGGTGAAAAGGTGGAAATGAAAAGAAACAAAAGTTTTGGTTTATGCTGTGGAGCCGGTGGCGGACAAATGTTCAAGGAAGCCGAAAAAGGGGACAAAGAAGTATTTATCGAACGTACCGAAGAAGCCATCGAGACCGGTGCCGATATTATTTGCACTGCATGCCCCTTCTGCATGGTGATGATGACCGATGGCATCAAATACAAAAACCAGGAAGAAAAGATGAAGAACTACGACATTGCGGAGATGGTGTCGATGTCGTTAGGGCTGTAGAAAAGAAACAGGTTTTAGTTCCAGTATTCTGCTTCTTCATCTATAACCTCTTCTGACAAATAGGGATCTATTAATCTTAATACAACCGGTTTATTGAATCTTTTCAGGAATATTCTAATGCTTTTATAATTTCCATTCAGGATTGGGTTTCCAATAATTTGGTTAAAATTTTCAATTGGAATTCTAAAATGATAAAATTTTACACTACCCATTTCGCCATTTGCTAAGCGAATGCCAACACACTCATAAATATCGACTAAATAATTTTCGTTTTCAACTGATAATGCCTGTTGGTCAATATCAATTCTATATTCAAAATATGAATTTGAAGTTTGAAAATTATCTACATAATTTAAATTTTCAGAATCAGGTTGCTTTGTCCTGCCTGCATAAAATCCACCTGAGCTTATCCCGACAACTTCTGTATTTGTATTTCCCTCCAAATTGCTGAATCTTTTATATCGTTCTACAATGCTGGTATATAAATAGCTGTTATCATAATCTTCTCCCCTGTAGCAATGATAATCGTCATTTGCTGGGTCATTGTAAATTGTTTGATAAACTTCATCGTTGCAAATGTTTTGAATATTATTCAGATAATCTGCAAAAAATGCTCGTTCCCCGATATCGTTCAAACCATCCAATCCAAAATCCTGTTCAAGTTCATTTTCAAAGCTAAAATTACCCAGTATTTCATTTGGAACAATTCCCCAACAAGTTGTATCATTATTTTCTAAGGATTGAAGATTTATTTCCTGTTCGCTAAATTTCTTACCGTCCTGAAGAATATCTTCTGAAAACTGACCAATATTAATATAGAGTTCACCACTTATTTCATCGTCATAACGTAGTGGATCTAAAAGCCAGAAGTCAAAATAATTAAATTGAAAATCCAGAGAATCAAGTTTTCTCATAATCCCTCCCCATCTTGATTCAGGATTGAAAAGTTTGCCATATTCATTTATTCCTTCGCTATAATTACTCGGGTAAGTGTCAAAATTATAAGGTCCTCTTTCTTCAGGATAAAAAGAAATTTCAAGGGGAGTAAGTAATATTGGTTCCCCATTCGGAATATCTCTATAAGGATATACCATCGTTTCCAGAATCATGAAAACCATGTAATTTGATAATTCTGAATTAGTAATGTTTGGCGGTCTCAATGGTGATTTTTTTTCATAGAATATACTGTGATCTATCGTATACCACGAAATAAAACCTCTGTTAAATCCTGATGCAATGTTACTATCAAGATCAGCCTCTGGAAAAGACGCAGGTACTGAACTTAATTTCCACGAACCGGAATTATAAAGCAGCAATTTCTTGGGAGACTCGTTAACATCCGGCGCAACATCTGATTCTTCCGGTTTGCAATATAGCATTAACAGGGAGATCAAGACCAAATAAATTGTGCGAATACAGTAATAAGGGATGGCTTTTAGCTTCATTTATTCTTGTTTTAAGCAAAAATACCAAAAATTCCTTGACGAAAAAAGGCAGTTACTAAAACCGCCTTCAAATATCTATTATTAGCTCTTACTAACTTCGAACCTCAAACTTCGAACTATCTCTTAGTTCTCCGCTTTAAATGCCTTCACGGCTTCCACCAGTGCGGGCAGCACCTGCAAGGCATCACCCACAACTCCGTAATCGGCAGCTTCGAAGATAGGCGCTTCGTTGTCTTTATTGATGGCAACAATACATTTTGAAGAGCTAATTCCGGCAACGTGTTGGATAGCACCGGAAATACCAGCGGCAATATAGAGGTTCGGAGCAATGATCTTTCCTGTTTGACCGGTATGTTCTTCGTGGGGGCGCCAGCCTTCATCTGAAACCGGGCGAGAACATGCAGTTGCTGCTCCCAATAAACCTGCAAGTTCTTCAATTGGTCCCCAGTTTTCAGGGCCTTTCATGCCACGGCCACCGGAAACCACTATTTCGGCATCATTCAGCAATACTTTACCAGTTACTTTGTGTACATCTTTCACTTCTGTTTTGAAGTCGGCATCACTCAATGAAGGTGAAAAAGTCTCAACAGATGCACTTCCTCCTGATTCTTTTACACCAAATGAATTTTGATTCAGGGTCAGGATCTTTTTATCTGAATTCACCTTTACGTTGGCAAATGCCTTTCCTGTGAAAGCTTTTTTCTTGATGATAAATGGATCGGTGGATGATGGCAATGCATTTACGCCGGCAACAAGTCCTGCTTTCAGTTTAACGGATAAACGCGGAGCCAGTGCTTTTCCTGTGTTGTTGTTGCTCAGGATCACCACCGAGGAGCCTTCTTTTTCGGCCACCTGACTGATGATGGAGCTGTAAGCGCCATTGATCAAATGACTCAATCGGTCATCTTTTACTTCAACGATCTTATTTGCACCATAACTTCCAAGTTTATTCAATTCGTCGGAATCAACATTTCCGATGCTGAGGACGGTAACAGAAGTTCCGCTCATATCGGCAATGCCTTTGGCAAAGCTTACCAATTCGAAACTCAGTTTTTTGAATTTACCATCCCAGTTTTCTGTATATACTAATATGCTCATGATTGCTATTTGTTAATTTTCACTGATTAATTATTTCACTGCCACTGATTTCTCTGATTTTCACTGATTTTTTATTTCACAGATTTAGAGGATAAATCGTTTATGATATAGGGATGCTTCGCCGAAGTTAACGAGTAAGCCAATTTTACAATTGGAGGCTGCCAGATAATTAATCAACCTTGTAAAATGATCGGTGGCTACACCATTTGTAGCTTTCACCTCCAAAATGATTTTATCATAAACCACAAAATCAGCATAAAACTTATGTTTCAGAACAATGTCTTTATAATTGACATCATATTTCTTCTCGCGTTCATAAGGAATGCCATTTTGCAGAAACTCATACTCCAAAGCATCTTTGTACACAATCTCCAGAAACCCATGACCCAAATTCCGGAGCGCCTCCATGTAAGCACCAATGATCTCATAGGTTTCTTTCTGCAATGGGTATTTAGTTTCCGGAAAATTCATCTACGTAATTCTTTAATCAGTGCTTTCTGTGTAATCTGTGGCTTGTATTTTAAAGTACCTTGGCTTCTGTGTGCAACAGATTCACCAACTCCTTCATATTTTCCGGGTCCACCATTTTGCAGGCTGCTTTTGCCGGTGGCAATTCATATTCTACAAATTCGGTCAGGTTATCCGTAGCTGAACCTTCAATTACTTTAAGCGGTTTGGTTCGTGCCTGCATGATCCCCCGCATGGAAGGAATTCGGGGAACTATGGCAATTCCTTTCTGAATGATGGCAACAAACGGTGTTTGTGCTGCTACCATTTCGGATCCACCATCAATCTCACGCTTAACGGTAAATCCACCATTTTCGAAATTTATACCAGAAACTGAACTAACCGAAGCTATACTCAGAAACTCAGCCAGCATGCCCCCAACAGCCGCTCCATTATAATCAGATGATTCAATACCAGCAATGATCAAATCGAAACCTTCATCTTTAATGGCTTCTGCTATTTGATGAGCCACGGCATAAGCATCTTTTGGTTCTGCATTAACACGGATGGCATCATCAGCTCCAATGGCCATTGCCTTGCGAAGTGTCGGTTCAGAGGTTTGCGGACCAACGCTGATCACACTCACTTTTTCGATGGCTCCACCTGAGCCTTCCTTTAACTCTAAAGCCCTTGTGAGTGCCAGCTCATCCCATGGATTGATGATCCATTGAACACCGTTGGTATCAAAGGCTGTATTGTCGTTCACAAACCTGATCTTGGTCGTGGTATCAGGTACGTTACTTATACAAATCAGTATCTTCATATTGTAAAATTTATAATTCGTTTGTATTTAACTCAATTACGAGTCACAAATTTAATATTTTAAAATTTTTCCAGTTGCATGATTAAGTTGCAAAAGGAAGATCTAATCTCTCAGCAAATTACGGGAAATCACAATTTTCTGAATCTCGGAAGTGCCCTCATAAATTTGTGTCAATTTGGCTTCACGCATCAGTCGCTCTACATGGTATTCCTTTACATACCCATATCCACCGTGGATCTGAACGGCCTCAGTGGTTACTTCCATTGCAATGTCAGCACAATACTGTTTTGCCATCGATCCTTCAATGGTAAATGATTTACCATTGTCTTTATTCCAGGCTGCTTTCAAACAAAGATTCCGGGCATTTTCTACTTTAACAGCCATGTCGGCAATTTTAAAAGCAATGGCCTGATGATTGGCAATTTCGGTACCGAATGCTTTGCGCTCTTTGGCATATTGAATAGAACGTTCCAGGGCTCCTGAAGCTAATCCAAGGGCTTGAGCAGCGATACCAATCCTGCCGGCTTCCAAAGCTTTCATGGCAAACGTAAACCCAAAACCATCTTCTCCAATCCGGTTTTCTTTTGGCACTTTTACATCGGTAAACATCACCGAATGTGTATCTGAACTCCGCATCCCCATTTTGTCTTCGTGAGGTCCCAGGCTGATGCCGGGCGTATCTTTATCCACAATAAAAGCATTAATGCCGTGATGCTTTTTTTCAGGGTGTGTTTGAGCAATAACCAGATATACCGATCCTGAATGAGCATTGGTAATCCAGTTTTTAGTGCCGTTCAGCAGATAATAGTCTCCTTTATCTTCAGCAGTAGTGCGTTGCATTGTAGCATCCGATCCTGCCTCAGGTTCCGATAAAAGAAAGGCTCCGATCTTACGACCAGTAGCCAGGTCGGGCAGATATTTTTGTTTTTGTGCTTCTGTTCCGTATTTCTGAATACCATAACAAACCAGCGAGTTGTTCACCGAAATGATCACACTTACCGAGGCATCCACTTTTGAAATTTCTTCAATTGCCAAAACATAAGAAACGGTATCCATGCCTCCGCCCTCATATTCAGGGTCAACCATCATGCCCATAAACCCCAGTTCAGATAGGGCTTGAATATGTTTTGTGGGATATTCAGCTTTGTAATCCCTTTCAATTACATCGGTTATCAATTCGCGTTGAGCATAATCGCGGGCGGCATCCCGGATCATCTTTTGCTCTTCATTCAGTTCGAAATTCATATTGTCTTTGGATATTAATACAGTTTGATTACAATAAAATAAAGGAAGGCAAATATACACAGAAGGTACGAAAATCCATAGCACACCTTATCGAAAACATAATTAGCTGATTTGAATTTTTTGCAATTCCCTTTTTGCAAACTCAAATTCATCAACTATTTCCTTCAAGATATCCCTGGCTGGTTTAACCTCCTTAATCATTCCTGACACCTGCCCTATCTCCAGTTCACCTTCCTCCAAATCGCCTTCAAACATTCCTTTTTTGGCCCTTGCCCTGCCAAGCAGTTCTGTAAGTTCTTCCCTTGATGCTCCACGGTTTTCAGCTTCTGTTACCTTTTCATAAAAACTGTTTTTGATCAATCGGACCGGAACCAGTTTTTTCAATACCAACCTCGTACTACCTTCTGCAGCTTCCACAATGGCATTTTTAAAGTTCTCATGTCCGGATGATTCTACCGATGCAGCAAACCGGCTTCCAATTTGCACTCCGTCGGCTCCCAGGGCCATTGCAGCCAGCATAGCCCTGCCCGAACCAATTCCACCTGCCGCGATCAACGGAATATCAACTGCCTCCCTTACTTGCGGGATCAGCACCATGGTGGTGGTTTCGTCGGAGCCATTGTGCCCGCCAGCTTCAAATCCTTCGGCAACGATGGCATCAACACCTGCTTCCTGTGCTTTTAAAGCAAACTTAACCCCGGCTACCACATGCACCACGGTAATATCATGTTCTTTTAATAAGGAGGTATATTTTTTGGGATTTCCGGCAGATGAAAAAACGATTTTCACCCCTTCTTCAATAATGATCTTGATATGATCATCAATTTGCGGATAAATCAATGGTACATTTACGCCGAAAGGTTTCTCTGTGGCAGCCTTGCATTTTTGTATGTGCGTCCTTAAAACATCGGGGTACATCGAACCCGAACCGATCAGTCCCAGTCCGCCGGCATTGCTCACTGCTGAAGCCAGCTCCCATCCGCTACACCAGATCATACCGGCTTGTACGATGGGGTATTGGATGTTGAATAATTGTGTGATTTTGTTCATATGCTAAATTTAACCTCTGAAGTAGTTGTTTTCGACAAAAATAACGATCCTTTGGCTATTGGAACTAAACTATCCTGTGATTTATTTGTTAGAAATGTGCCTTTTAAAATTAAATAACAAGAGTTTATGCAACTTCACAAAATAGAAACCGGGAATCTGAAACTGGATGGCGGGGCCATGTTTGGCGTGGTTCCCAAAACGATTTGGGAAAAATCATACCCGGCCGATGAAAACAATCTTTGCAACTGGTCGATGCGCTGCCTGCTGGTGGTGGATGGCGACCGAAAAATCCTTATTGATAACGGTATCGGAGATAAGCAGGATGAAAAATTCCTGAAACATTACCACCTCAACGGCGATGATTCACTGGATAAATCCCTTTCTGCATTGGGGTATAGTCGCGATGATATCACCGATATGGTGCTCACCCATCTGCACTTTGATCATTGTGGCGGAAGCATCATCAAAACCGGCGAAGATCAGTTTGAAACTGCTTTCAAAAATGCTACTTACTGGATCAGCAAAGACCAGTGGGAATGGGCAATAAATCCAAATCATCGGGAGAAAGCTTCTTTTCTGAAAGAAAATATTCTTCCTATCGAAGCCAGTGGACAACTTAAACTGGTTGAAAATGAAGGAGAGTTATTTCCTGGTTTTCATGTCAAATTCTACAGTGGCCACACCGATGGGCAGATGATCCCATTTGTAAATTATAATGGCAAAACCATTGTTTTTACAGCCGACCTTTTGCCATCAATAGCACATGTTCCTATTCCATATGTGATGGCCTATGATACGCAGCCATTGCTTACACTAAAGGAAAAAGAGGCCTTTTTTAAAGAGGTTATTGAAAATGAATTTGTGATCTTTCTTGAACACGATCTTTATAATGAATGCTGCACACTGGAATACACCGAAAAAGGTCCAAGGGTAAAAGAAACTTTTAAGCTCGAAACTATTTAATATGCTATTCTTCTGACTTTCCGGCTGAGGCATATTTTCCGACAAGCATGGCAATGATTACTGCAACGTAGATTTGTCCGGCAGTGCTTATCAGCATGGCAAGTGCCCGCGAAAAAGGGAGCTGGGGAGTAACATCTCCATAACCCAGGGTGGTCATAGTAATAAAGGTGAAGTAGCTAAAATCCTGCAAACGCGGGTCCTCCGACTGGAATGAAAACGCATGTGGGTCAACAAAGGTAGCAATTGCCACCCAGGTGGTGAACAATAATCCCAGCATTAAATACCCGTTAACTGATTCTAAAATCACACTTGAATCTGCCTTTTTACTTTTAGCAATTTGAACTATCAGTTTTATTACGATCAATTGGAAAAAAAGAATATTTACCAATTGTGAAATGAGATTCAGGGTGGGTAAATCCAGGATAAATGCAATCCATTCGGTTATCACGGCAATAATGGCAATGCTGAAAATGAGTTTTCGGTTAGTTTCGAGTGCAAATACACTGCTTAAGAAAATCATGGTGAATATGATTGTCCCGGTTTCCTGATGCATGGACGTGGGTAGAAACGGAACAAGGAAAATAAAGAAGAAGTTGAGTACTAACAATAAACCATTGCTGATTCCTGTGATTCGGGCATCCAATTTTTCGAATAAACTCATACATGAAATTTATGATTGATCAAATTTAAACATTTTCTATTTATCTCAATTTAAAGGGATTTTTATGTAGAATGACTTGCCAGCAGCCAAATTTTACATAAATTTACTTGCGCTTATTCACAGCCAAATTTTCATATCATTCATCAATATAAAAACCATACATTTTGTACAGAATAGAATCAAAAATTGATGTGCATTCAAAGGAATTTCAAAAAAACCGGGATGCATTTTTGAAGGTATTAAATGAATATAAATCTCACCTCGAAAAGGTAAAAGTAAGGGACGATGATCCCTCGGTGATCCGGCATAAAAAACGGGGTAAGTTATTAGCCCGCGAGCGGATAGACTTGCTGATTGACCCCAACACCCCTTTTATGGAACTGAGCCAACTGGCTGCCTTCGGGGCACATGGTGATCAGTTTCCATCAGCCGGGATCATTACCGGTGTCGGCATCGTTCATGGAAAGGAAACCCTGATCGTGGCCAATGACGCCACCGTAAAGGGCGGAACCTACGTGGATGAAACCATCAAAAAGCATGTTCGTGCGCAGCAGATCGCCATCGAAAACAAGTTGCCCTGTGTGTATATGGTCGACTCGGGTGGAATCTTTTTGCCGGAACAAGCCAAAGTGTTTGCCGACCGGTTCAACTTTGGCCGCTTTTTTTATAACCAGGCACAGCTCTCTGCCATGGGTGTTCCGCAGATCGCCATCGTGATGGGTTCATGTACTGCCGGCGGTGCATATGTACCGGCCATGAGCGACGAGACCATCATCGTAAAAAAACAAGGCACTATTTTTATTGGTGGCCCTCCTTTGGTAAAAGCTGCCACCGGCGAAGTAGTTACCCCTGAAGAACTGGGTGGTGCGGATGTGCATACGTCCATTTCAGGTGTGGCAGATCATTACGCTGAAAACGATCAACATGCCATCCAAATCTGTCGCAATATTTTTCAAACCCTTGAAAAAAATGAAAAGCAGCAACTTGAAATATCGCCGGTTGAAGATCCGTATTATGACCCACAAGAACTGTACGGCCTGGCGCCTATCGATTTTCGGAAACCGGTGGATGCTAAAGAGATCATCGCACGAATGGTGGATGGCAGCCGATTTCATGAATTCAAAACACGCTACGCACCTACTTTGATCACCGGTTTTGCCAACATCATGGGTTATCCGGTAGGGATCGTAGCCAACAATGGCGTGCTGTTTTCAGAATCATCCTTGAAAGGTGCTCATTTTGTGGAGCTTTGTCAAATCAGAAAAATTCCGTTACTTTTCCTGCAAAATATCACAGGTTTTATTGTAGGTAAACAATACGAACATGGCGGTATTGCCAGGGATGGTGCTAAGTTCGTGCATGCCGTGGCCAATGCCAATGTGCCGAAGTTTACAGTTGTTTTTGGTGGATCATTTGGAGCCGGAAACTATGCGATGGCAGGCCGGGCTTACGATCCTCGCCTTCTGTTCATGTGGCCCAATGCCCGGATATCGGTGATGGGCGGCGAACAAGCCTCTGGTGTTTTGATACAGGTAAAAGAAGAGCAATTAGCCAAAGCGGGTAAAAAACTTGATCCGGTGGCTCGAGAAAAATTACGGGCCGAGATCCTGAAAAAGTATGATGAAGAGGGTTCGCCATATTACAGCACCTCCAGGCTTTGGGACGACGGCATCATCGATCCGGTAGATACCCGCAAGATTATCGCTATGGGAATCGCCGCTTCGCTGAACCAAAAATTCCCGGACATGAAAAACGGGGTGTTCCGGATGTAAATCAGTCGTCATGAAATCGCTTTACCAACTATTTCTGCTTGTTTTGATCTTGTTTTCGGAAGTTATTTTTGCGCAGCTTCCCGAAACCATGATTTTTAAAAAGATCTCCGAGCCGCGTGAAAAAGCTTTTACCTTGCTGGTTCCGGATCAGTGGATCATAGAAGGCGGTATTTACAGGATTGACCCGACAACAGGAGGCGGTTCGGGTAATGCAATGGACGCCAAGCTGGACATCAGTTTTAAAAAGGATCATAGCGGTTCTGTTATGATGAGGTGGCTACCCGACATGAACTACTTTGATATGAGCATGTCGCCGGCCGGACAAATGGGAGCATTCCCAATTGGCAGCAATTACAACGGCATGATGGTGATTCCCAAAATGGATGCAGAGGCTTTTATCAGGCAGGTGGTGATCCCGTACGCGCATCCGTATATGCCCGATTACGAGGTGATCGACAGCAAATCCTCTGATGAAATTGTAGAAGGAATTAAAAAAGCAGATGCTTTTATCGGGATGACATGTTTTTATACGGCTGCCGTTACTACTATCACATACACAGAAGCTGGTGTGAAGTATAAAGAGCGCATTATCGCTGCCACGCAGGATTTTGGTGAACTGGGTGCCGGACTATGGAAAAATCGTTTTACCCTCTATGCCCGGGCGCCAATTGATCAGTTTGAGAGCTGGGAACCTGTATTTCTGGAAATGATTCGGTCGGTAAAGATCAATATGCAATGGATGATTGGTGAAGTGCAGGGGCAGGTACAAAGGGGTGCCATCAATGCGGAAGTGCTTCGCCACCTGCAACAAATGGACAAAGAGATTCAGGAAGGGCATCAGAAAACCTATGCCGAGATCAACAATGATATGTTTCTCACTTTGATGGACCGGGAAGAATATGTAAATCCTTATACCAATGAGGTGGAGGTCGGTACTAACCAATGGCGCTACCGATGGGAAAATGAAAGCGGCGAAGTGGTTTATTCCAACCGGGAAGCGTATGATCCGAACCATGATGAAACCCTCAACCGTACCGATTACAAAAAATCTTCTGTTCGGAAACGATATGGGGAACATTAAAAATTTTATACATGAAATCTTTTAAAACCATACTTTATACAGTTGATAATCAAATTGCTGAGATCCGGCTCAACCGGCCCGATATCCACAATGCCTTCAATGATGTGATGATCGCCGAGCTAACCGAATGTTTCCTCGAAATTGAAAAACTGGAAGACATTCGACTGGTGGTCCTTCGCGGAAATGGCAAATCGTTTTGTGCGGGTGCCGATCTCAATTACATGAAAGGCATTGCCAAATTTGGATACAGGGAAAACTATGAGGATGGCAAAAAGCTGGCGAAGTTATTCGAATCGGTTTACAATTGTTCAAGGCCAACACTGGCTGTCGTTCATGGTGCCTGTTTTGGCGGAGCCAATGGTTTGATTGCTGCTTGCGATATTGTAATCGCCGAAGAGAACACCAAATTTGCTTTCAGTGAGGTAAAGCTGGGTATTTCCCCGGCTACCATCGGACCATTTGTTTTAATAAGAACCGGTGAATTCAAAGGTAAAGAGCTGATGATGACCGGAAGACGGTTTACTGGAAATGAAGCTGAAAAAGCGGGTTTGGTCAATCGGACTGTCAGTGAAAATGAACTGGAAGAGATTGTGGCGGGTTATATCAAAGAGTTTAACTCGGCAGCGCCCGGAGCTGTAAAGGCCACCAAAGAAATGATCATGAAAGTGATGAACGAAGGCGGACCTGGGATCACTGATTATACGGCTGATCTGATCGCCAATCTGCGCGCTTCGGAAGAAGGTCAGGAGGGAATGGCGGCGTTTTTGGATAAAAGGAAGACGAAATGGATGTAGTATTATGCAAATTTTCAGGAGCTGAGGATAGAATCTTAAGAGAGATGTTGAAGCATGATTGCACGAAATCGGGAATGAGTGAGAATCAGCAAAAAGAGCAAGGGTTTACTTATTCGTACCAAATATATCAAAAAACAGAACGAATCCTGAAAGGATTCAACATGAATAGAATAAAATGTTAAATGGGGTTCGAACCCTGAAAGGGTTCAACGTTTTAATAAAATCCATAATTATGATATTAATTGGACCCTTCCAGGGTTTCTTCGTGGTTATAAAATGAAAGATTTTTATGTGCAAGAGGATGTTTGTTAACTAATAGGTTTATTTTGGATTTTAAAAACCGGCATAGTGATGTTTGAGCCAATTGTTTCCGATTGTTAACAGGGGCATTAAATCTAAAATTGTTAAAGAAAGAAAAAACTCGATATATGAAATTATTCAAAAAAATACTCATCGCAAACCGTGGCGAAATCGCCGTTCGGGTAATTTATTCGGCCCACGATCTGGGAATTGAAACCGTAGCCATTTATTCATCGGCTGATGAAGAAGGACTGCATGTGGAAATGGCCGACGAAGCCTACAGTTTGGGTGACAGTGTCGAATTAAGTGATACCTATCTTAATATTAAAAAGATCATAGATATTGCCAAACATGCCGACGCTGATGCAATCCATCCGGGATATGGTTTTATGTCGGAAAATGCTGCTTTTGTTGCTGCATGTGAAAAGGCGGGTATCGTTTTCATTGGCCCCAATACCAAATCCATCAAACTGATGGGAAACAAGATCGAGTCGCGGGAATTTGTGAAAAAGATCGGCATTCCGATGACGGAAGGGATCACCGGTGATGTGAAGATCTTACAGAAAAAAGCGGGAACCATTCCATTGCCCATCCTGGTGAAAGCTGCTGCAGGCGGTGGGGGTAAAGGAATGCGCATCGTTAGAGATCTGAAAGATCTGCCCGAAATCCTGGAAAGTACCAGCCGCGAAGCCAAATCATACTTTGGCGATGAAGCAGTATTTATAGAAAAATATGTTGAAGAGCCTCGACACATTGAAATCCAGGTGATCGGCGACAATCATGGTAACGCAGTCCATCTTTTCGAAAGGGAATGTTCCATCCAGCGCCGCTACCAGAAGATCATCGAAGAGTCACCTTCACCGACATTAACCCAGGAGGTGCGTGAAAAAATGGGTGCCGCTGCCGTGAAGATCGCCAAAGAGATCGGTTACAACAATGCCGGTACCGTTGAGTTTCTTGTGGACAAAGATTTGAATTTTTATTTCCTCGAAATGAATACCCGGGTGCAGGTGGAACATCCGGTAACCGAAATGGTAACCGGAATTGATATTGTGAGGGAGCAGATCCTTATCGCTGCCGGCAATCCGCTTGGTTTTGAGCAGGCGGAGGTCAACCAGTTTGGTCATGCCATCGAATGCAGGATCTATGCCGAAGACCCTTCCAATAATTTCCTCCCTTCGCCGGGCGATATGTCCTTGTATATTGAACCGGAAGATGATGAAATACGCATCGACACCGGCATAGCCGAAGCTACTACCATTCACAGTTTTTACGATCCCATGATCAGCAAACTTGTCATTTGGGGTGAGGATCGTGAAATGGCCCGTGAAAAAACCATCCGTGCCTTGCGGGAATATACCGTTCACGGAATCAAAACCAACATCCCATTTCTGACCCAGGTTCTGCAAAACAAAGCTTATATCGACAATCAAATCTCTACCAAATATTGTGATGAACATACCAGTGATCTGGTTAAGCTGATTGAAAAGGAAAAGGCAAAGATTGATGCCAATCTGCCGGCCCTTGCTTACCTGGTGTATGGCTTTCATGAGGACCTGATGTTTACTGATGACAGGGATTATAACGTTTGGAATGAAATCGGTTACTGGCGCGATTTGATGGACATTAAGGTAAATGTGGATGACCAAACAATGTCGGTTAGAATTTTAAATGATGGACATGGAGCAATTAATTTCCGTGTTACAGGAAAGGAATACAAAACCGAACTTCGGTCCATGCAGGAAAACAACCTCGAACTCATTGTTGACGGCCATTCCATGGTATTTTATATTTCCCGCGATAAGCTCGGAAGAGGCTTTGTGAGTTACAATGGTCATATTTTCACAGTTGCCCGCCATGATGTACTTCCTTCGGAAGATTACCTGGGAACGGGTGAAATAGGTGGTAAGGATGGAGAGATCGTTTCGCCCATGCCCGGAAAAGTGATCAAGATCAATATAAAGAACGGAGCCAAAGTGAAAAAAGGCGATGTGTTGATGATCGTGGAAGCGATGAAAATGGAGAATAACATCTTGAGTCCGCGCGATGGTAAAATTGACAAGGTGAATGTAAAAACCGGTGATATGGTAGATGGAAGTAAGGAGCTGGTTTCGATGATCAGTGATAACTAATATTGTTTGATCGGGACCTCTTCTCCAACTGTCTCTTCAAGAAATAATCTCAGCGCCTCCATTTGATCTTTGGCCTGGTACTGCCCGTATTGAGCAGCCCCATAAGCAAATGCCATCCCCAAAATACCTAATGGAATACTCCACAAAAAGGGTGCATCCATGCCAAGGTATAGTTGAATGATTCCGTATGCACTTCCTAAAAATGCTGCAGTAAGTATTCCGGTGTAAATGAACATGAACATGGTCCAGATCTTAGGTTTGGGGCCCATCACACCATATACTATGGTTTCGCCCTCTTCTTCCCGTGCCCACACATGCAGTTCGGGCGACCAGTAATGCTGCATCGATTCGGGGAGCCTTACAAAAGCATGCTCCTGAACCACCTGCCCTTCCAGCACATCGCTGTTTTCTTTTATACGTTGACTGAATTTTTTCAGAATGTCGGAGGCCGATTGTTGAGTTACGATCCGGCATTTAGGCCTGAGTCGGGTAGTAGCCATAAGTAATAGGTAATGATTTGGTTAGCAAAACTAATTGTTTTGCCGCAATAAACATTAACAAATATAAATTTGTTCATGAGTTTAGTCCTGCAAGCAATCCGGGCATTTTATTTTGATTTATCTTACAGAAAAACTAAAAATTGCACCGCTGAACGCTTGTGTTTTCAGTCTTTTTCATAATTTAGAGGGTTTTTATTCCTAACCTTAAAATATAACAATGAATTTTGATTTAACCGAAGAACAACGCATGATTCGCGACACTGTCAGGGATTTTGCCGAACGAGAAATTAAACCTGTGGCGCCGGCTTTGGACGAGAAAGGTGAATTCTCCTACGATCTCACCAAAAAAATGGGCGAACTTGGTTTGTTCGGAATGTATCTTCCTGAAAAGTATGGCGGACAGGGTCTCGATACCCTTTCGTATATCATTGCTGTGGAAGAGATAGCCCGCGTTGATGGTTCGCAGGCTGCTACCCTGGCGGCGCATAACTCGCTTGGTATAGGTCCCCTGTATGTGTTTGGCTCAGAAGAGCAAAAAATGAAATATTTGCCCCAGCTGTGCACCGGCGAAGCGCTGTGGGGATTTGGCCTGACCGAACCCAATGCCGGCTCCGATTCAAGAGGTACAAAAACAACCGCCCAGCTCGAAAACGGCGAGTGGGTGATCAATGGTTCAAAGATATTTATTACCAATGGCTCATGCGATATCAGCATTGGTTCCACGGTTCAGGCTGTTACAAAAACCCACGAAAACGGAAAAAAAGAATTTACAACCATCATCGTTGAGCGCGATACTCCCGGCTTTAAGCAGGTGACTATGCACGGCAAAATGATGTGGCGTGCTTCGGATACCGCTGAATTATATTTTGATGATTGCCGGGTTCCCGAAAGCAATCTGCTCGGTAAAGTAGGAGAGGGCTCTCACATCATGCTTCACACGCTCGACTCCGGCAGGCTTTCCATTGCTGCCATGGGTTTGGGATGTGCTCAGGGTGCTTTCGAACTGGCTTTGCAGTATGCCAATGAACGGAAACAATTCGGGAAACCGATTGCCAAGTTCCAGGTGAATGCCTTTAAGCTGGCCGATATGGCTACCAAAATTGAGCTGGCGCGCAACCTGCTTTACAAAGCCTGCTGGCTGAAAGATGCCGGTAAACCTTACGGTAAGGAAGCCGCCATGTCGAAACTCTATTGTTCTGAAATTGCGAAGGAAGTTGCCGATGAGGCAGTACAAATTCATGGTGGATATGGACTCATGAAAGACTACGACGTTGAACGATTTTACCGCGATCAGCGTTTATTACAGATAGGAGAAGGAACTTCCGAAATACAGCGATTGGTTATCTCAAGATATATAGGAGCTTAAATGGAAAAAGTCAAAATAGTTGAATCACCGCGCGATGCCATGCAAGGGCTCACCCGTTTTATCCCCACAGAGGATAAGGTGCGCTATATCAATGCACTGCTGAGGGTGGGATTTGATGTGATTGACTTTGGAAGTTTTGTTTCACCCAAAGCGATTCCACAACTTGCTGATACCGGTGAAGTGGTCAAAAAACTCGACCTGACTTCTACTGATACCAAATTGCTGGCCATCATTGCCAACAGCCGCGGAGGTGCTGATGCAGCTTCGTTTGATGAGATCAGCTACCTCGGTTTTCCGTTTTCCATCTCGCCCACTTTCCTCAAGCGAAATATCAATTCAAACATTGAAAAGTCGGTGCAAACGGTGGATGAGTTAATGGAGATCTGTGTGAAAAAGAACAAAGAGCTTGTGGTTTATATCTCCATGGCATTTGGTAACCCGTATGGTGATGAATGGAATCCCGAGCTGGTGGCCGATTGGGTGCAACGCCTTTACAACATGGGCGTGCGTACAATTCCCCTTTCCGATACCGTGGGTATCTCAAGCAAAAAAAACATCAATACCCTGTTTTCGATGCTGATACCCGCCTTTCCGGATATTGAATTCGGGTTTCATTTGCACACTACCGTTCGCCACTGGTATAAAAAAGTGAATGCGGCCTTTATTCATGGTTGCCGTGCTTATGATACGGTGATCAACGGGCTGGGAGGCTGCCCCATGGCCGAAAACCGGATGGTGGGTAACCTTCGTACCAGCAATCTGCTTGAATATTTAGAGATCAATAACTTTCCGATTCATATTAACGAAGAGGCCTTTAATGAAGCCTATGAACTTGCACTGGATATTTTTCCATAAAAACCAAAATGAATGACAGATACCATCCTCTGGAGACCTGCCGAAAATTATAAAACCAGTTCTGCAATGTACCGTTTCCTCAGTTACATTGCCGATAAATACCACCTGCGCGATAATACTTACCCGACTGTCCATCGCTGGAGCGTGGAAAACATTGAAAATTTCTGGGCAGAAGTGTGGGATTTTACGAAAGTCATAGCCTCCGAGCCTTATTCCGAAATTCTCGACGATCCGCATAAGATGCCCGGAGCGAAGTGGTTTCAGGGAGCTAAACTCAATTTTGCTGAAAACCTGCTACGCCGAAGAGATGATCATACGGCCATTATTTTCAGAGGCGAAGATTCGGTGAAACGTGAAATCACCTATGCTGAACTTTATGAAGAAGTAAAACGGGTGGCTGCCGGTTTGAAAAAACTGGGGGTGAAAAAGGATGACCGGGTTTCAGCATTTATGCCCAATATGCCTGAAACAGTCATCGGGATGCTGGCCACCACTTCCATTGGGGCGATATGGTCGTCAACCTCTCCTGACTTTGGTACCAAAGGAGTATTAGATCGCTTTTCGCAGATCAATCCCAAAGTGATCTTTGCAGCCGACGGTTACTTCTACAAAGGAAAAGCTTTCGATTCGCAGGAAAAACTCAAAGAGATACTGACGGGACTACCTACACTTGAGGCGGTGGTTATGACGGATTACACCGGAAACCTCGATATAAAAGCAATTCCAAAAGGAAAAAGCTGGAACGATCTCGCCCGGCCAACCGATCAGGAATTGACTTTCGAACAGCTTCCTTTTGATCATCCGCTTTACATCATGTATTCGAGTGGTACGACCGGACTACCGAAAAGCATTGTCCATTCGGCAGGTGGCACATTGATCCAGCATTTAAAAGAGCTGATCCTCCACTCTAACATTGATGAAACGCAAACCGTTTTCTATTTCACCACCTGCGGCTGGATGATGTGGAACTGGTTTGTGAGTGCGCTTGCTACAGGTGCCACCCTGGTTTTATACGACGGCAATCCATTTTACCCCACTCCGGATGCCTTGCTCAGAATGGCGGATGAGCTTGGGATCTCTTTTTTCGGGACCAGCGCCAAATACATTGCCTCCCTCGAAAGTGAAGGTGTTATTCCCAAAGAGATTTCGGATTTCCCGAAGCTGAACGTGATCGCTTCCACCGGCTCTCCCTTGATTGATGCCAGTTACCGATATGTATATAAACACTGGAAAGAAGATGTTCAATTGTCATCCATTGCCGGAGGCACCGATATCATTTCCTGCTTTATGCTTGGAAGCCCTACTTTGCCGGTTCATATCGGTGAAATACAGTGCCGGGGACTGGGTATGGCGGTGGAGTGTTTTGATGATGAGGGCCAGCCCGTAATTGACGAACAGGGCGAGCTTGTGTGCACCCGGCCTTTTCCATCCATGCCCTTGCATTTTTTAAATGACCCCGGAAACAAACGTTATCATGCTGCCTATTTTGAAGTTTACCCCAACGTTTGGCGGCATGGCGATAACATTGTGATCAGCGGGCACGGCGGCATTACCATGTACGGCCGTTCGGATGCCACGCTCAACCCGCAGGGAGTGCGCATTGGTACGGCTGAAATTTATGGCGTGGTGGAAACCATGGAGGAGATCGAAGACTCGGTGGTAGTGGGTAAAAAGCAGGACGGCGATGAGATCGTGGTGCTTTTTATAATTTTAAATGCCGGTTATCAACTGGATGAAGCATTGATCAAAAAGATCAAAACTACCATCCGGGATAATTGCAGCCCGCGCCATGTGCCGGCCATCATTAAAGAAGTTCCGGAAATCCCATATACGATCAATGGTAAAAAGGTTGAAATAGCAGTGAAACAGATCATCCACGGGCAAAAGGTGAAAAACCGCGATGCCCTGGCAAACCCCGAAAGCCTGGAGTTTTATTATGATGTTTTTTAGAAGGAAAGTTTGTAAGTGAACTAAAGTTAAAAGTGAGCTAAAGTTGGACATGAACTAAAGTTTTAGCTAACAGGATTATAGACAAATTTTATCGAAAAATATTATTAAGAATATAAATAGCCGGAATTGACTAAAGCTTTTAAGGATAATAAAATTACTAGATGTATATCCAGGTTTTGAAAAATGGCTTTTAAAATTTAACCATGATCTATTATAGAATTATAATATTATCAAGAATCTTCAAACTATTGATATTGTTGTGTTTATTTAATACCACATTAATTTTAGATGGACAGGAAGATTATTGGCAACAAATTCCGACTCCTGAAGCACAAATAAGGTCATTTACGATAAATTCTGATGATCAAATTTTTATCGGACTTAATTATGATTACATGAATGGTGGTGTATATCAAACAAGTAATAATGGAGAGACATGGGATTATATTGGGATTACTGGTTCAGTGCTTAGTCTGGTTATTAATGAATTTGATAATATTTTCGCTGGTTCAGAGGGTTTGTTTTTTTCTGATAATAATGGTTTGACCTGGGATACCCTTTCTGGAAATATAATGGTAAATTCGATTTTTATAGAGAATGATTTAATATTAGTAGGTAATTGGTACGGTGTTTATAAATCAGAAGATCAAGGTTTTACATGGGATCATGTATTAATATTTCCTGGTGGGTTAGAATTGGTTAAAGATATAATTCAAAACATGACCACCGGAGAAGTTTTTGCAGCAACTACAAATTATTTTGATGGGGGAGGAGTTTATAAATCAATAGACGGAGGTAGTAATTGGGAGCAATTTGGACTTTATAACCATTACATTACTTCACTTGCTTTTAATTCTGATGATGATTTGTTTGCAGGTTCCTGGGGGCATAATTTGTTGGGAAATGGTGGCCTGTATGAACTTCCATATGGCCAAGATGATTGGATATGCTTAACGAATGAATTTCATATAAATGATATAGTAGTAAATGATAAAGATCAAATATTTATTAGCACATCCTCTGAAAATTATACAGGAGGGGTCTTAACATCCAATGATCAAGGTCTGACTTGGGATTTTATAACTAATGAACTTGGAACCATGGGTTTTGATAAACTAAATCTGGATTCATCGGGATATTTATATGCAATGACTCATTTTTGGCCAAACAAGATTTTCAAAAGTAATAATTCGACCCTTACGGCTATTCCTGAAAGCCCAGAAATTAAGCTTAAATTATTTAACTCTCCAAATCCATTTGATGGGGTCACAACAATATATTTTTCTCCGGATATTAAAAACTTTGATGTTAAGGTGATCACAATATATAATTCATTGGGTGAAAAGGTTAAAGAGATATTAATTCCCAGTGATTCAAACATTAATGCAGTAGTTATCAAGATGGAAGATTACACGCCCGGAATTTATTATTGCGGACTCTTGCTGAATGGTATTGTTTATACTAATAAGATGATACTTATCTAAAATGATCAAAAAAATTAGTAAATTAAAAACTTAAAAAAGAAACAAATCAAATCTATATGAATTATCCAAAAAAAGTAGTTATCGGCGACATAACCGTACGTGACGGTTTTCAGCACGAAGAAAAATTTATCCCTACCGAAGCCAAATTGTGGGTGGCAGAACAATTGGTCCTGGCTGGATTCAAACACATTGAAGTTTCAAACTATGGCAATCCCAAAGGAATGCCGCAGTTTAAGGATTGTGATAACCTTTTCAAGGCCATTCGAACCAGTAAAAAACTGAAAGGCAAACTCGACGATGTGATGCTCACCGCAGTTACTATCCGCGAGCGGGCTGTGGAGCGCGCCATCCAGGCAAAACAGGAAGGCTACGGCCCCGACAGGATCTTGCTCATGGTTTCCACCAGTGAATCGCACCAGCAAAAAAACTCAGGCCTTACCCTGGATGAATACTGGAAAATGAGTGAGGAGTGGGTGAAAAAAGCCCGCGATTCCGGGTTAAAAGTTAACGGCACGGTGAGCACCATCTGGGGCTGCCCCATCGAAGGGCCTACCGATCCGAAAAAAGCGATTGAGTTTACCAAACGCTGGTTCGACATTGGGGCCAATGACGTAGAGCATGCCGACCACGACGGCTCTGCCTCACCCGACAGGGTTTATGATTACTTCTCCATGTTGCTCGATAGCGTTGACAACCCGCACAAACAAATTGCCCACTTCCACACCACCCGTGGCTGGGGACTGGCCAATGTGCTGGCAGCCCTTCAGGCCGGGATGACCAATTATGAATCGACCATGGGCGGCATTGGCGGACAACCTGCAAATTTTGTAAGCGGTGTGCCAGTTTCAGGAACCGGAGCTTACTATTATAAAGACGCAAAAGACGTAGGACTTGTCTCCACCGAAGACATGGTGGTAATGATGGACGAAATGGGCATCGATACCGGACTGGATGTGGATAAAGTGCTGGAGATCGGTAGAATGGTAGAGCGGATAACCGGCCGGCGGTTACGCTCTGAATCCATTAACAATGGCCGTATCCCGAAGGAGTTAAAGTGGAATGGGTAATAATATATTCATCCGATGACTTCAAGTCATCGGATGAATAAATATGTAATTACTCCACCGTAAACGTGATGCTCTTTTGCTCATTTAATCCGTCACGATTGGTAATGGTAAAAGTGTATTTATGCTCATTTCCCGAAACCGTATTCAGGGTAAAGTTATAATCATATTCATAAGTTGTGTTTTCCAGGTCTTCCGAATAAACTGTTGTTGGGGTAGCTCCGTTTACCGATTCCGAAATATTGAACTTGATGATCGGGTCCTGGGCTTTTTCAGTTTCCGCCTCAATACCCACTTTAATTGCAGTTCCGCCAGGCAGGGTAGCATCTGCATAAGTATAACCCGCACTGGTTTTAAATGAAATCTTCAGCTCTTCACCTTCATCTTCCTCGTCTTTTTTACAGGATGTTACTACCAATGAAATAATTCCGATTACCAAAAAAAGTTTAAATAGTGTTTTCATATTATTAAGATTTTAAATGATTGATAAATTTTATTTTCAAATGAATGGAGATATCACGGCCCATGTTTAAAATGTCATAGGTTTTCAGCCGTGATAAATGATCGTAATATGCCTCATCGAGCAGGTTGTTTGCCGTCAGGTTCAGCTCATAACTTGCCTTTTTGGCTTTAAATTCAAAACCCAGCCCAAAATTGACCAGGGTATAGGCCGGCGTATTTTGCTCCATCGGATTTACATGATCCTCGGTGAATACAAAATCGCTGTTTACAAATCCATAAGCAGACCAGTCCGCTTTTTCTGAATAACCGTATCTGATCTCCGGCGTTATCTTCTGCGCCGGCATCCAGGGAAGGAATTCCCCATTTGCCAGTTCTCCTACCAATCCCGAATAAGCCGCCGAAAGTTTTAATCCATTCACCACTGCAGGGGTGATTGATGCCACAGCCTCCAGTCCGTAAATATTGGCATTATGTTGGCGATACCTGTAAACCGGGAATCCAAACCATTCCTCTCCGGTTGGATCGAGATAGATATAATCGAAAAAGTGATTCAGGAAGACGGATGTGCTCAACTGCCAGAACCTTCCCTCATGAATGATCCCGAGATCTCCACTCAGGTTTTTTTCGTTTTTCATATTGGGATCACCGATCTCATAAGTATAAATGCCTTCATGCAATCCGTTGGATGACAATTCAGCCAGGTTGGGCGCACGAACACCGGTGGAAAAATTCAACTTCAAGGTCCACTTTTCAAAGGGTGTGTAATTGAGTCCGGCCAGTGCATTGGTAAAACCACGCCATTGTGCAAAAGGAGGAATATCCTTCTCTTCAGAATTTACCGTTGGGGTGGTCAACGTTTTGATAAACCTGAACCCGGCTCCCATGCCATATTCAAACTCCACCGTATTAAACTGCTGTTTTAAATAAACCGAAAAAGCATCTTCCGCCATCCAGGCATCCGGGACAATTTTCCGCTTACCATAATTGGTATTGTTCTCAACACTGGCATTATTGGCCAAAACAAGCATGGTTTTATTCCCCAGCAACTTGCTCCACTTGAGTGAAGCTTCACCGGTGACCAGGTGCATTTGCAAACTCAGCGCATTCCCTCCCTCGTCCTCCGCCCGGTAATTGGATTGAATACCGGTATTGACCTTGAGTGTGGAATGCTGCAGGCGGATCGTATTTACAGATGAAAGGATATTGAGCATCACAATATGATGCGGTCCTGCCATGCTGCGGCTCCAGCGGCTATCCGGATTGAAAAAATTTCGCACATCATTGAAAATGAACCCGAAGTTATTGTAAGAAAAATCGTAGTGATTTTCTGAACGCCAACGCTCTTTTTCGAAGCCATAAGTGCCTTTCAGGTAATATCCGTTAAAGCGGCTGTTGAGCACCCGTTCGCCGTTCCCGTCGGAATAATCGGCATGGTTTTCTGCCCCAAGTCTGAAACGGTACCATTTATTGCCTTTATTCGCTGCGGTACCAGCCTGAATCAGTCCGCCCAGTGTGTTCGAATGAAACTCAACACCTGCATCGGTTTCAATGGTCCCTTGTTCAGATGCAGCTTCCTCAATGATGTTGATCACACCACCCATAGCCTCTGTTCCATACAAAATGGATAAGGGCCCTTTAATGACTTCCACCTTCGATATGCCCAGGCTTGACAGGCCAAGGCCATGCTCATCCTGCCACTGCTGGTTATCAAAGCGGAGCCCCGAAAACAAAACTAAAATACGATTGCCATACAAACCCCTGATCACCGGCTTTGAAATACCGGGACCGGTGCTTAATTGGGCTACACCCGGAATGCTGCTGATGGCATCCGTAAGGTTAAAAGCGCCCAATTGTTCGATCTCTTTTTTCTGAAGTGGCTCAATGTGAAGGCCTGTTGTCCGGCTGATGTCGTCGCGGTAAGCTGAGATCACTACCTGATCGAGCGAGGTTACTGAAGGTGCCAGCACAACTGAAAAGTTACGTTCTGCTAAGCGGCCGTATGATGTGGTTAATGTTTTATAACCTATCATCCTGAAGGTGATCTGCGCTGCTCCTTTGAATGGCGAAATATCAGCTTTTCCATCAGCTCCACTGATCACCAGTAATTTAGGTTGATCGCTTAAAATTGTAACATATTCAAGGGGTTGACCCGTATTCTCGTCGGTAATGGTAACGATCTGCGCATAGCCTTTAACAAGCATTCCCACAAACAGCCACATCATGATCATCCTGATCATAATAAATTTCTTATTTGTGATTATTTGGGAAATTAAACGCTGGATTTGCGTTAAAAACTAAGCAGAAAATTAAGCTTGAGGAGGAGGTACAGGGGGCGGGAATGAGGGTGAAAAATAATATTGTTGATAATCTGATTGCTTATTTTTCGAATTGTCGAAATAGGTGGCTGAGTTCAACTTACCGTTAAGATACCGCAACTCATAAAAGTTGGGCAATTTTTTTTGAACCTTCCTCGACTTAAAATTGCGATGCATGCTCATCGAGATCATATTGTGTAATTCACGCTTCAGCCGCGTTTCTTTAACATCTTTCACGCAATAATAAATCGTAGAATCTCCGCAATTAATTTCTTTAACGATATCGAATAAATGCCCGTTTGCAGCAAATTCTTTCCCTTCTTTTATCCAATCAGGAGCATTGTTACCGCTAAATACAAATTCATGCAGATTATTTTCAGGAATTCCCTTTTGAATGCGAATTGCCATTTCCATCCTGGCCTGGTATTGTAAAATGGTATAGATAGGATACAACCCAAAAATGCTCAGGAAGAGAATGATAAAGAAAAATATTGCTACAATTTTTTTCATTTATGGTAGCCAAAATTACGAATCTTGTGAAACGGGTATCCTAAAAGAGTAGTCATTTGATCAAATTGTAATCAAAACCGTTTACAGTAGCTATTAACATTTTAAGCATATTTATGTTTAATTAAAGTACCTAAACTTAACTCTCGCTATTATGAAGATAACCGATTTCACCCAACATCCCGAGGTGGTAAAAATTATCCAGGGATTGGCAAAAGATAAAATCAATGAACGTCAGTTCTCCGACGTTTTGGACAACAGCAATCATCAGTATGTTGAACTTGTTCAGGAAGGCGGTGGCGTGCTTGGTGTGGCCCTGGTGGGCTATACCTATGTGCTTGAACAGATGGGACTGCGCTTTTTTAGTCTTGCCGGAACTTCCGCCGGATCCATCAATGCCATGATGCTGGCCGGCATGGGCAATGCTTCACTGGCCAAATCTGAAAAGATCATTGATGCACTGGTGAATAAAAACCTCTATGATTTTGTGGATGGAAATAAAGATTCCAGGGATTTTATCGAAGCGCTTGTGGAAAAAGCAAAGCGGATCAAACTGATCTGGAAAGGCTGGCAGGTAATCGACGAAATTTATGATGACCTGGGTCTCAATCCAGGCGATGACTTCCGCAACTGGCTGACCGGCATCCTCAATAAAAACGGGGTGAAAACCATGGCCGATCTGGAAAAACATTTCGGAACGCGACCTGCCGACTTAAAGATTAGGGAAGGAGTAGATAAAACTGTGGACGGACTTGATCCAAGGCTGGCCATCATCACTGCCGACCTCACCACTGAAACCAAGGTAGAATTTCCACGCATGTCGGCGCTCTATTTTGCCGATCCTAGCAAAGTAAATCCGGCACTTTTCGTCAGGGCTTCCATGTCGATACCCTATTTTTTCAGTCCGCTGATCATTAAAAATCTTCCTACGGGAGCACAGGCTAAAACCAATTGGGAAGACCTTGCCGGTTTTCATGGTGCTGTGCCAAAAGAAGCGAAGTTTGTAGATGGCGGCATCATGTCGAACTTTCCGATAGATGTATTTCACAAGAAAAATTCGATTCCACGCTTGCCGACATTTGGTGTGAGGCTGGGCATCGACAGGAATAAAGCCAATGCAGTGGATAATCCGCTGAACCTGTTTGGGGCTATGTTCAACTCTCTGCGGCATCTGCACGATTACGACTTTATTTTAAGAAATCCCGATTACAAATTGCTGATTCAGAAAATTGATATTGGCGAGCACGACTGGCTTAACTTTGCTATTTCGGATGATGCTAAAAAAGATCTGTTCCTAAGAGGGGCCAGGGCAGCGGCTGAGTTTTTAAGGAACTTTGACTGGATTAACTATAAGGACGTCCGCTCAAAACTGAAGACTGCTTTAGCCTGATCTTACTTCGTTTTGATGATTTTGCCGCTGGAAATGATTTCCTGATCTTCATCAAATATTTTGTAGAAATAAGTTCCGGCTTTGAGTTTAGTCCGGATTACGCTTGTTGCTTCAGCTGAAAGTTTAAAATTATTTTGCAATCTCCCATTCAAATCATATACCTGAAGGTTGAGTGTTTCGGTTGTAATGTTTTTTACAGAAATATATTCAGCAAAGGGATTTGGATAAATTTCAATGTTTTTTTCTGTTGTAATATCACCTGGAATGCCGGTAGAAATACTTTGTGCCCCGGCAAAATACATGCATGAAGCCAGCGAAGCTTTCGTCAACTCAAAAACAGATTCCGGATCCATGTTCGAAAGGCTGTCGTTGATGGAATGCGGGTAAGGCGATTCATTGTATTCGTAATAACCCGTTACCACATAACCGTTGTCCATAAAAGGCACATAGTCGGAACCATAAGCATAGCTGATATCGGTGTTCAGGTTTGAATACATTTCGGTTAGATTAGCCAGGGTATCGGTATAGGCTGCTGATGCTGCGTTATTGCTCGTGGGTGACCACTCATCACGCTCGCAGGTGATGGTGTTGTTGTTCGTACCGGCCACACCCCCCACTTCGTCAATATTCAGCAACAACTTAATGTCCATTTCCTGGGGTACCACAGTATTTTCTACATAATGCGTGCTTCCTACCAGGCCCAGTTCCTCCACCGTAAAATGAATAAACTTTATGCTGTAAGCGGTTTCTACATCTTTCAGCATTCGGGCCATTTCCAGCACGATGGCTGTGCCGCTGCCGTTGTCGTTCACTCCCGGTCCGTTATAAGTATCGTAATGCCCGTCCACAATAAAGTAGGTATCCGGGTAAACCGAACCGGTTTTGGTGACAATGATATTAAAAGTGGAATTTTGACCAACATACAAAGTATCGAGTTCAATGTTGGTATATCCCCAATCGGTATATTGCTGAAGGATCCAGTTTGCTGTTTCGTCCAGTGCATCTGTTCCAACTTGCTTAATCCCGAAATTTTCAAAAGCGAGTAATTTTTGAAACAAAGAATCGTATTGCAGCTCGTCTACTTTGCTTTGGATAAAAGGATCAAATTCCTGCGCAATACTGCCCATTGACAAAGTTATAATCAGTACAATTATTAAGGTCTTTGGGTTGAAATAGTTGAAATTCGTCATTTTAATATCCAGTAAAAATTATTTATAATCCTGATTGCAGGGAATTGTTTTCAGGTTGGTGTATTCGATCAGTTTATACACAGGGTATGGATAAAACCCGCCTCCCCACTGAGGTGCCAGGTATTTATCAAAGTAATTCCATTTGAGTAATCCGTCATCAGCCTGTGGTTCGAGGAGGTAGGAAACCAGGTTGCCAAGCTCCTGCGCGGTTCTGATTACCAGGGTTCCTTTCGGAAATTGTTTTTTAACCTTTTCAAAAGAGCCTTCCATCTGATTGGTGTAATGTCCCTGATTGAGCCGGCCTGAAGGTTTCATGGATGAGATATTAAACTGCTCAACTTCAAATTCACCATCATCTTCCAGCATTTCGATCTCAATGCCATGCATCCGGAGGTTTTTGATTACCTCTTTATCTTTTACTGTTAACAAATAACAAAACGGCATGGCCACGCTTTTAGTTGGGATATAGTCGGCTATGCAATCAACCGTAACGGTGCGCTTGCGATCACTCTGTTTGTAACGCCAGTAGCCCTGAACTCCCGGAATGGTATCAGCTTCAATCGCTTTGATAGTGATCTTTTCAGGTGTGGGAACACCTTTATATTCGATGGCAAAGGAGTCGGCAACACCTGGTCCGTAAAACTTTTCAAACATGGCCGAATCGGCATCTGCTACTGCCTTTTTCATTTCATCCTTGTGTGCAATTACATAATCAAGCATGGATTGAAGCAAATAATAGGAACCATTCACACGGGTTTTAAAATCAGCATATACATAATTTTCGTTGAGGATGGCAAATCGATTTCGAACACCAATGTAATTCACCAGGTACCGCGGCTCTGACGCATAGGAAATCCATCCCTTATCATAATCCATCCGGTCGATGAATTCACCGTAAAATATATTTTCAACGCCGTACTTATCCCATAAAATCCAGTGAACGGCAGGTGAAAAATCATCGCGCATATAATTGATCAGGTCACGATCGCCATTGGGATTCATCATCCAAACAAAGGTGACAGGTTCCTCGTGATAGGAGCCGTTTGTTGTATGGCAATCCACCGAAAGGGTAGGGTCCCAACGGTTCAGCACCTGGGTGACCAAACCCTGAACCTCAGGGGTTTCGAGTTTCATTCCGTCGCGGTTCAAATCGAGGTTTTGACCGTTGTAACGAACACCTACGCCATTCACGGGTCCGTTTTGATTTGTTCGGTTCTCCTTGCTGATCTTTTCATTTCCATCGGCATTAAAAATCGGGCAAACCAGCAAAACCACATTGCTAAAGAAAATTGAATCACCTTTTTCCAGCAAATCGCGCATGAGCATCTGTGTGGCTTCCTTGCCTTCTACTTCGCCGGCATGAATGTTGGCCTGGTAATACACGACGATCCGATCGTCATTTTTCAAGTCTTCAGGTGATTGCGGCATGGGATCGGCCAAAACAAACAAAGGAACAATCCTGCCTTCGGTAGTTACAGCCATGGTGTCCATCCGAATATGATCGTACCGGGCCATCAAACTATCGGTATAAGCCATGACGTCGGCATAAGTTGATGTAGATGTATAATCGGTTTTTTCAGCGGTGGTGAGTAATTGAGCTTGTGCTGTGCAAAAAAGGTTGAGCAATAGAATAATTGTCAGTCCCGGAAGTGTTTTCATAATCTATATAAAATAAAAATCCGACCAAATTTAATAACTTAATGCGGAGAATGTGATTTGTAACCACTAATTTTTAGCATGATTTGATTTTAGAATGAAATCAATTGATGCATAGAGGAGTTAAACTACATACCAAAATTCAACAATTCACGTTATCTGAAGTTTAGTTACTGGTGGCCTTAACGTTTTTCCTTATTATTTCGATATGAAACAAGATATACGAATTCGTTTTTTGCGTTACCTCAAGTGGCTGTTGATCCTGGGTGTTGCCGCTGTATTAATGGGTGCAGGATTTGTTTTTGCCGTTAAATGGGGTTTCTTTGGGCCGCTACCCACTTACGACCAACTGGCCAAAATCGAGCAAAACAACGCTTCAAAAATTTTGTCGGCTGATGGAAAATTACTTGGTCTTTATTATTATCAAAATCGTACGGATACAAAAATTGAAGACATTCCCCAATCGCTCATCGATGGACTGGTTGCTACCGAAGATGCCCGTTTTTACAAGCATGAAGGTTTTGATGTGCGGGCCTTTTTCCGGGTGATGATCAAGTCGATTTTACTTTCCAACAGAAGTGCAGGTGGCGGAAGCACCATCAGTCAGCAATTAGCTAAAAACCTGTTTCCAAGGAAAGATTTTGGATTGATAAGTATGCCGGTAGTGAAAGTAAAAGAGATCATTACTGCCATCCGGCTGGAACGGATTTACACCAAAGATCAAATACTGGAGTTGTACCTCAATACGGTTCCGTTTGGCGAAAACACCTATGGCATTGAAACAGCAGCGCTTACCTATTTCGATAAAAAACCAAAAGATCTGAATATTCAGGAGTCGGCCATCCTGGTGGGTTTGTTAAAGGCCAATACCGGATATAATCCCCGCTTAAATAAGGAAGCAGCCACTGAAAGGAGAAACACCGTAATAGAGCAAATGGCCCGGTACGGATATCTTACAGATAGCATTTCCGACTCACTTCAGCAATTGCCGGTGGTGCTGCATTTTCAAAAACTGGATCATGTGGATGGACCAGCGCCCTATTTCCGGGAGTATCTGCGCCAGCAAGTCGAGGAGATTTTGTCGGAAATGAATGAAAAATATGGAACCGACTATAACCTATATGCTGACGGACTGACCTTAAAAACCACCATCCGATACGATTTGCAAACCTTTGCTGAAACTGCAGTTTTGGATCAAATGGCAAAACTTCAAAAAACCTTTTATGCCCAATGGAAAAACCATGAGCCCTGGACTAAACAGCCGAATATTGCTCAGATGCAGATTGAGCAGAGTGTACCCTATCAAAAAATGAAACGGCGCGGTTTATCAGAGGAGGAGATCGCCGAAAAATTACAAATTCCGCATAAAACCAAAATCTTCACCTGGAAAGGTGAGGTAGATACCACCATGTCGTCCCTCGATTCCATCCTCTATCACTTCAGTATATTGCAATGTGGAATGCTGGCTATGGATGCAAGCAATGGCCATATCCTTGCCTGGGTTGGCGGACCCAATTATAAATATTTCAAATACGATCATGTACTTTCGGCCCGGCAGGTGGGCAGCACCATTAAACCTTTTATCTATGCCTCGGCTATCGAAAATGGCGTGAAGCCTTGCGATTATTACGAAAACGACAGCATCACCTACACAGATTACGACAACTGGGTACCAAAAAATGCTGATCTCCGGTATGGTGGATTTTACTCTGTGCAGGGGGCTCTGGTCAACTCGGTAAACACTGTTAGCGTGCAACTGCTCATGGAAACCGGCATTCCTGAAACCATTCTAAATCTGCAAAAAGCAGGTATCAAAGTTGATTTACCTGAGGTTCCTTCACTGGCGCTGGGAACAGCTGAAATTCCACTTTATCAAATGGTGCAGGCTTATTCAGTATTTCTGAATAGAGGAAGCCGGGTTGAGCCAGTTTTTCTGGAAAGTATTTTAGATAATACCGGAAAAGTAATTTATGAAACACCGGCCACAGAAGCGGTAGAGCCTGTTTTTTCAGTAAATACCGTAGAAACCATGCAGGCACTTTTGAAAGGTGTGGTTAACCGAGGTACCGCTTCTGGCTTGAGAAATAATTATAAATTGACCAATGAAATGGGTGGCAAAACCGGTACAACACAGGACCAAACCGATGGCTGGTTTATGGGGATAACCCCTGAGATGGTTGTAGGTGTGTGGGTCGGCGGTGATAATCCTGTAGTGAAATTCAGAACTTTGGGTGCCGGGCAGGGAGCGCACACAGCCATGCCCATTTTTGCTGAATTTATTCAAAAAACCAATGCTACATCAGCAACGAGGGAATATACGAGCGGTTCTTTTGATCTGCCTGAAGAAATTTCAAAGGATCTGGCCTGCGCCGATTTTAAAGAAACAAGGGGTCTCTTTGATTTTTTGAAAAGAAAACCGGAATATCCTGATATCAGGGAAAGACCTCAAAAACGTTCCCAAAAAACACAGGAAAAGGATGATCAATCCAAAGTGGGTAAATTCCTTCGGAGTATTTTTGGTAAAGACGATAAGAAGAAAAAGAAATAAGCGATTTTTAATCCATTACAAAATGTACGCCCAGGGCAATGATGCTGGCCTTTAATCCCGTATCCCGACTATAATAATGATATTTCAAATCGATCGATTTCATCCCGAATTTTGAAATGTGAAACCGGGTAAAAATATCGGTATATGAAATTCCGAAACCGTATTGATTTGCCGTAAACTTCGAAAGATCATAGTCGGACGTGTAAAATTGCTCCGTGGACAGGTGTTTGGCATAAGGTGCAAAATAATCCGCCGCAGTTTGGTTGTAAAAACGCCAGGAAGGATACAGCGTAAAGCTCCCTGAAATTTTCACCGGAACTTCCACACTGAAGGTGTGGGATTGTATGCCCCAATCATCAAAATAGTAGCGGTAAAAAGTACGCAATGTCAAATATTGGTTGATGTAATAATTCAAACGGCCCCCTACGGCAACTTTTGACCTTGTGTCGGGCATTCGTTCAATATCATCGGCCAGGCGGAAGTTTTCGTAAAAAGAGCTGTCGACGTCACTGAAATATACCCGCTGAAAAGGAGTGGAAAGCAAACCTTGTTGCATCACGTAATCGGCGGACAAAGATCCCTGCAGCCTTTTTGACAGGATCTGAGAAATAAATAATCCCGCCGAATAGGAATTTCGACCGGTTTTGGTAAACGTGCTGAAGGTGGGATTGTAAACGGGAGTTCCCGGGAAATAACCGGAACCGCCTTCCGCAAAAGGCCTCAGTTCGTATGGATAAACGGGGTACCAGCTATCGAAAAACACATTTCCGCTTAAGCCAAATTCTGTGTTTTTTTGATTGAATAACCAGGTATGGCTGCCGCCTATCCCGATGGAAAAGTAATCGAATTCATTGGAGATCGACAGCTTTCCCGACCAAATCCTGTTTCGGTCGTCGGAGCTGTGGCTGTAGCTGGCGTTGGCCCCGATCCAGGCATCACTCCCGGAAGCTCCGCTGCTGGCTACAAAAGGATCGGCAGGTTTGGTGCCGTCAAAAGGATTAACGTTGCTCGAAGAAGCTGAGGTGTAAGCCGAAACTTCGCCGTCGATGGTTAAAACATCGTCTTCATTCAACGGAACTGAAAGCACGATCGTCGGGGTAATGTTGTTAAGCTTTTCGGTCCCGATTCCACCGGTAACGGCTGCATGATCGCCATCTTGCTGGTAATAACTCATTAAAAAATCCACTTCAGCCGATTCCAAAACACGTTTTTTATAAACCTGGGTTGAGTCCTGCGCTGTTTGAGCCGACAGGAATACTGCATTCAACAACAGTAATATTACAATCAGTTTTTTCATATCGGTTCTTTAATTACATCCGCATCCACCACCAGTTTTTCCACCATTGGCGCCTACTGCTGCCTCGCGGTATGCCTGGAAAGTCGTTTCAAAACGATCAAGCTTTTTTAAACCCAAAACCATATCCGGGTCGTTGAGATAGATCTTTTCATATTCCTTTACCGAAACGCATGAGGTAACAGTAATGGCCACAACAAAAAGCAATAAGAGTTTTTTAATCATGATTTATCAATTGTTATATTTTGGGAGGTGTGAATACCTCCTTTTTCGTCGATGATCACACATTCCATATCTGGAAGCTGGTTGATCAGGTCCAGTCCCACATCAATTCCCATTACAAAAACAGAGGTTGCCAGGGCATCACACAATTCCGCTGAAGGACCAAATACGGTGGCAGAGATGATCCCGGTTGCCGGATAACCGGTTTTCGGGTTGATGATATGCGCATAACGGATACCGTTGAATTCAACAAATTTCTCATAATCGCCCGAAGTAACCACGGCGCCCTGTTTGAGGGGCAATAATGCAAAGGCCTTGCTTTTATCAAAAGGATTGGTGATGGCTACTTTCCAGTCGGTTCCGTCCGGTTTTTTGCCCCAGGTATTCATATCGCCGGAGGCGTTGATTATGCCGGCTACAACACCTTTTTCCAATAGCAGGGCTTTGGCTTTGTCGGCTGCGTAACCCTTTCCGATAGCCCCAAATCCGATCTTCATCCCCTGTATTTTCAGGAATACAGAAATGTTGGCTTTATCAAGGATAATATTTTCATATCCAACCTTGCTTACCGAGTTTTTTATTTCTGCTTCCGTGGGCATGGATTTCATGCTTCCATCAAACTTCCAAATGCGGTCCATGCTGGCGTAGCTGATGTCGAAGGCACCTTCTGTAAGCTTTGAAATGCGGATTGCACGGTCAATTAAGTTAAACAGTTCTTCGTCTACCTTAACCGGTTTAATTCCGGCATTTTTATTTATTTCAGAAGTCTGTGAATTGGGATCCCAGGAGGAGATCAGTTTTTCAATTCGCTGAATTTCGGCAACGGCAATATCTATGTATTCATTTGCTTCGATGGAATCGTATGCAACCACGGTGATATCAAAACGCGAACCCATCAATTTGAGCGTACGCTTATAAGGTTCCTGTGAATACCCTTGCGAAATAAATAATGCTGCCAGAAATACCAGGAAAGTTTTCACTTTTGTTGAATAAAGGAATTCAGAAGCTCAATATATTCGGATGGAGTAAGCTTTTTATAGCCGGTTGTTCCTAATACCCTGCCCTCTTTATCTAAAACCACCACCAGGGGAAAATAACCCTCCTTATTGTATTTTTCAGCAAGTGCATTGTTTTTATCCTGCTGTTCGGCAGATAGACTGTTTTGCCTTTTGCGCGGAAAATCTGCCTGAAGCATGATGTAATGTTCTTTGGAGTAAGTGATGAACTCCTCGCTGCTCCATATTTCTTTATTCAGCTTGATACAAGGTGCACACCAGTCGGAACCCTGAAACACCAGGATGATCGGTTTATCCTTTTCGGCAGCAAGATTTTTTGCAGTTTCAAAATCGGTTTGCCAGTCCTGGGCCTGCATCATAAAGGGCAGGAGCAAAATCGAAAAAAAAAGCATTTTATTCATTAATTCGGTTTTTACAGTTGTAGGAAACGCAATATTAACAAATTTAGTTCATCGTGTCATAAAAAGGTAACATGAAGGCTTATTGCGGCTATTTTAATTAAACCAAAATCACTTTTAGCATGTTAGGTTATCAGAACTGAAAATAAATTTATATCATGAAAATTGCTGTTACTGCCGCCAATGGACATTTGGGAAGTGAAATTATTGATCATTTGTTAAAACATACCGATCCAAAAAATATAATTGGATTGGCCCGAAATCCGGACAAAATAAAACAAACCAAAATTGAAAAACGAAAGGGGGATTATGATAACATCAATGAGCTAATGGATTCGCTGAACGGCGTGGAGGTGGTGCTACTGGTTTCAGGAATGGCTGCACCAAATACCCGGATCGTTCAGCATAAAAATGTGATTGAGGCAGCACTTGCCAATAAGGTCAGGAAAATAGTTTATACCAGTATTGCAGGCAAAAGAGGTATTTCAAGCTTTGACCCTATCATCAAAAGCAATCGTCAAACCGAACAGGATATCATCGAAAGTGGCCTTGAATGGGCCATTGGGAGAAACGGCTTGTATATTGAACCGGATATTGAATTCCTTGATACCTATAAAAAGGAGGGAAAAATTGCAAATTGTGCCGGAAACGGCCTTTGTTCGTATACCACTCGTTCTGAGCTGGCCTATGCCTATTCACAAATGATCATGAATGACGATCGGAATGAGCATATTTACAACCTTGCGGGCAGGGCGATCACGCAAAAACAATTGATCGCATATTTGAATAAAGCATTTGGGACAAAACTGAAATACGAAGAGATGACCCCTAAGGCCTACCTTGATTTACAACGAAGTATGAACGGGGAGTTTCTGGGTACGATAATCGCGGGTATTTATACCAAAATTAAAAACGGGGAATTTCATGTAAAATCCAACTTTGAAAACGCTGCGGGTCGCGAGCATGTTAGTTGGGAGGATTATTTTGAGAAAATTGGCAGGTCGAAAAAGTAACTGGTCTATTTCTGTATTGTTAAAGGATAGTCGTCAATTATTTTCCTGATAAAGTTATAATATCCTTCGGCCCCAAAACCTTTTTCTCATATCCCTCCAACATCACATTGATCATCGCCAGCCCGATCTGCGTGGTATTCACCACCGAATTAGGTGAAAGGAATTTTATGAGCTTCACCAGCCACATGAAATAATCATACATAAACTGGTATGCTTTGGTGCGGGATTTGATCCCCCGCAACGGAATGATGGCTCCCGGCCGGAACATATATGCATCTTTAAAACCAAGGTTTAGTAGGTCATTTTCAGTCTTTCCTTTCACACGAGCCCACATCATCCTGCCTTTTTCGGTGGAATCGGTGCCCTGCCCGGAAACATAGGTAAAGGTCATTTGCGGGTTCTGGTCAAGTAGTACTTTTGCCAGTGAAAGTGTGTAATCATAAGTAATCCTTCTGTATTCTTCTTCCTTCAATCCTGCAGCACTGATGCCCATGCAAAAGAAACAGGCATCGTAACCTTTGAGTTGGTGGATCACACTGGAGAAATCTAAAAAATCCTGATGGATCATTTCCCTGAACTTTGGATGCTCCATGCCAACAGGATTGCGGCCAATGACCAGCACTTCGCTGATGGCTTCGTGATCGAGACATTCGAGTAGGACTCCTTTTCCTACCATTCCGGTAGCACCGGTGATGATTACTTTTTTATTCACGTGATAATAAGGTTTGAATTTCAGTAAAGTTATAATTTTTATTTTAACAAACTTTTGTACTTATTGGTTAGGTTATATGATTTTAAAGCGTTTGAGGTATGTTTGCCCAATCTCATTTAAGTATAAAATTATCTCTATATTTGTTTACTGTGAAATCGTAATTGTTTTGATTTCACTCCTTTGATTTTTAAAAGTTGGTTATCAATTAAATCAGAAAATGCTCAAGTACAAGCTATTCCTCACAAGGATTCTAATTCTATCCGCCATTTTATTTATTTCAAATACTTTCGGTCAGGTTGTGGATCAGATCGTTCCAATCAATAAAACATTTTACAGTATGCCCGCCCCGGGAGTGATGTTTATTACACCCATTCAACTTGATACAGCAGATTACCCCGCTGCGCTTGCGATACTGGATGAACAGGGCGAACCGATTTTTTATCAACCTTTTACCGGCAGTCAAACCGGGCCTTACCTTCCGGTGATGGTAACCGACTTTAAAATACAGCCCTCCGGATTGATGTCATACGGAATTCAAAAAAGCCCGGGCAACATGATCATTTATTTAATGGATACCAATTTTTTGGTGGTCGATTCCATTAAAAATGTTAATGATGTGGATACCGACAGCCATGATTTTATCCATTTGCCGGATGGAAGCTATCACCTGGTGGGTACCGAAGAACGC
>Ga0116152_10000277_pt1 | contig 41877 bp, 37 predicted proteins | sample AD_UKC119_MetaG_FD_89894 | JGI IMG/M metagenome (GOLD analysis project Ga0116152, IMG submission 89894) | Active sludge microbial communities of municipal wastewater-treating anaerobic digesters from Hong Kong - AD_UKC119_MetaG | ecosystem: Engineered > Bioreactor > Anaerobic > Digestate... | reverse complement strand
TATTCCTGCTTTTCCCCGTCCTCTTGAGTGTCGCGTTTTGGTGGATGTTTCTGACTTTCGCCCCGATCTATTTGGTGGACAGTTACCTCTTTGTCGAGTCGGATCGCCTCCCGGAAGGAACCGTCGTTTCCGACTGGCGGCCGGCGCCACAGGACGAAGTGAATAGCGATCCTGTAGAAATACGGGACGGCGCCATCAATCGCTTCTTCTTCACCCTGGCATTTTCCCAGACGAAAAGCGCTATCGACGGATACCGCCCCGTCCGAGACCAGTTTCATCCCAAGTGGTTCGCCGTCATCTCCGTGAGCGCCCTGTTCGTCCTGGCGATGGCGGGGCTCATGATGTACGCGTACCGGGCCCTCGAAGCCGGACGAAGGCGCCACTGGCAATCGACGCCCTCGAATCAATCCTGACCGCAGTCCGCATGGGTGTAGCTTGCCTGGCGCAACGTGATCGACATCTGCGCCCGATGACGCGCGAGACATTGTGAATCGCCCTGCGATCGGTATGTCACGCTACGCTGGCCCCCTCCCTTGCGGTCGCGGTTCGGTCCGCCCCGCCCTGTCATTCGATCGCGATCCAGCCGAACCCATTCGCCGGCAGCTCGATCGGGATGTCGACGCAATACGATCGATCGAGTTCGACCGTCTCCGCGGCGCCACCGCCTCGTCGCAGGTGCGCGGTCTTCGTCAGGCCCGTGTAGTACAGGTTCACGCGAAGCGTTTCGCTGGCGGGCGACTCCAGCGGGTTGAAGGCCACGACCATGCCCTTTGTTTTCAGCGTCGGATTCACGTGCAGAGACCAGTCGATCCGGCGGCCATCAGCGCGACGCCCGTGGATCAGATCCGACTCGAGGATGTCGCGGTACTTTCTGAACCACGCGACTTCGGCCGCGATCATGTCGCGCGTTTCCTTCGTGTCATAGAGCCGTGGCCCGCGATAACACGCCTGCACGCCAAAAGCCAGGTTGCTCCGGATCATTCGCCGGTAGTGATCGATGTGTTCATGCAGCGGCTCGATCGTCGCCGCCGCGCCACCGCCGTGATACTCCGACAACGGGACAAACATCCAGCCCATGCTCGGCGTCCGCTGCCAAGTCCCGTCGTAGATGTTCTGACGCGTGTGGATGAGCTGCTGGGCGCGCGGGAGCGACCAGTTTGTTTCGCGATAACCCATCATGTACTTGTTGGCGCCGGCAAGGTAATACCAGTCCGGCACGTTCAGATACACGCCCCTCGCGCGGCACCACTGGTAGAATGCCGCGATTCGTCGCCACTGTTTCCATCTTGAGTCCGCCAGGCCGCGATGCCCCGGATGCGTCGTCGAAGCACAGACATCGCCGGGGTAAGAGCCGTCGTGCTCGAGCAATGTAAAGCCCGACTGCTCGTAGAACTCTCGCAGCTTCTGAAAATAGGCGTCGCCCCACGAGCTGCACAGACAGGGCGAGTGACCGAAGACGGGACGCATACCCTCCGGCATCACGACATCGTCATCGGGACCGATGGTGCGCGAGGCGAGCAACGAGTAGCCACCGATCTCAACGCCGCGCTGACGGGCGTAGTCGGCGTAGCCCTTCATTTCGGCCAGATATCTCGCCGACCCGTTCTCAATATCGAAGCCGCTGCCGAAGGAGAGGATGACCATCTCGAAGCCGACATCCGCGCACTGGTCGATCGCTCGCTCAACCGATTCACGGTCCGCGAACCGCACGTGCAGCATCAGCGGGTTTTCCGTCGTCCACGGCGCGATCGTGCGGTACATCCGCCGAAGGGCCAGACTTCGGCGCTCGGCGTCCGTCGAATCGAAAACGAGCTCGAACGCGCGAAAGGTCTCGAACGAGGCGCCCGGCGTGAGCGTCTCTGCGGGTCCCATCTCGGGACGGACCTGCAGCAGGCACGGCGTGCGCAGCTCGTAGTCCACCTGCGTCGTGTAATCCGGATCGGTCGTCCAGTGGACGGTGTGCAGGCAGTTGTTCTCGTTGCCGGCGATGAGGGCGTAGTCCGTTTCGACGTGGAGGGATGTCGGCGCCGCGGGACCACGCGATCGCGATGGCATTGCCGGTGATTCCGGAACGGCGAGCAGTTCGCTGGTGAAGGAATCGATCGTGATGGGCGCATCGCCGGTGTTCTGAATCGTCAGCCATTTGGACAGGAGCGGAATTCCGTCGCAGAGCGCGTAGTGAACGCTGACCCGGATGGTCGGTGGCGAGGTGGCGCCGTCGTCACTCGGCGTCGGAGCGTAGTCCATTCTCAGATGGACACCGGCAGGTGGCCACGCGGCGTTCGGGGCGCAGTGGCGCACGCGTCGCCACGGGAAGCGCGGCGTGATCCTGTCGACGTTGTGACTGACATAGTGAAGAGCGCCCTCCCGTGGCGTCATCGCGTCGGTCCACTGCGGCGTGAGGTAGGCGAGGTTGGGCTGGCCCGCGAGGCCGCCGATCTCGATACGGTTACCATCAATCGTGACGATTGCTTCCGGCTTGATCGCCCGGAGCAGGCTCTCGTCCGTCATCAGATTGTCGAACGCAACCGTCGCGCCGTCGGGCGCGATGCGGAATCGGCGACGGACGAGCCCGTTGTCCAGCGCGATGTCGCGGCCGTCGGCCGAGGTATCGCATCGGGCGACATATGGCGACGCGTCGATGAGCCAGTCGGGGCGGGTTTCGGCGATGGCGCCAGCAAGCGGGAGCAATACGGCGAAATACGTGAGGTGGTTACTCATTGCGGACTACTCCAGCCGGGTCTGGGACGAAAGGTGGGCTGCGATCACATCGTAACGAAAAGTCGCGGCCATGATGGACCATCCAGTAGTCGCACGGGTAAAATTGGCCGGCGCGTAGATCGCGTGGTCGGCGCCCCCACCGCATCCGCCCCTCCATGAACAGGTGTATCGATGAAACGACGCAAGCCACCGGAGCCGCCGGTCCCGTCCGAGTATGGGAAGAAGCTGCTGCAACTCGCCAGACGCAGGCCCGGCGAGGATTCATCACTGCAAGGCGAACATTGTTCGGAGGAGATCGGCGTCGAGTGGCTGGACAGTGCGGAATTCCGCGCTTGGCGCCCGTGCGGCTGTTACGATCGGACACTCACATACATCTGCACGGATCGCTGCTTTCCGGTGAGCCAGATTGCCGATTCCGAGGGGCAACAGTGAAACACCGTGTTGACAGAAACCGTCAATGAGGCCCTTCTTGCGTCGCCCTGGGGATTCGTTGGCGATAAGTTCGTCGGGCTGCGCTGGCCGCTCCCTTGCGCTCGCGATTCGGTCCGCCACCACCACATCGCAAATCACCACTTCACAAAGGGCATCCACGCCCGTCAGAACGACGGCTCGGGCGGAAAGAGCGAGTCGCGCATGGCCATCAGTTCTTCACACGTGTCGATGTCATCGGGGATCGGGATCAGGATGATGGGGCTCAGTCCGAGGTCGGTCCACTGATTCGGGTTGTTCGGCGTGTTGAGAATGTCGAGCGACGCCGCAATGACGCGTTGCTCTGAACTGTCGACGACGACGCCGCGAAGGCTCCCGTCGGCGTACAGCGTCATGTCGTTTTCAAAGATCTCGCGCCGCGCGATGTAGATCTCACCATCGATCAGGCCGTAGAGCTTCACGAACACGCTGACGCCGGGCTTGCCGTCGTTGTCATCGTCATTGACCGCAATCTCATTCGGGTCCGTCGGCAGCGGCGCATCGGGATCGCCATCGGCGCCGATCAGCGTGGGTGTTGCCGGGCGACGCAGCTTCCAGGCGCCGTTTTCCTGGTACACATCGACGACGGCGCTTCGCGGCGTGATCGCCTGCGTCGCCGCGTCGGGAAAGGTCGTCTCGAAGTTCTGGTTGGCCTTGTACTCCGCATGGCAGAACCGGTCGTATTCGACGAGTTCGCCATCCTCCACCACGAGATCCGTAAATCCGTAGGAAATGACAAAGGTCCAGAGAGGACCGGCGGGCGTGTCGCTTGCGTAGGCGACGATGTCGTAGTGGGCGTAGTGTCCGGCCATGGCCTCGATGGCGGCGGCGCGATCGGCCGGCGCGACCCAGTCGGGATCGTCGGCCGGCGGTCCGTAGAGCGGACTGGAAGGCCACGGCGCCGGAAAGGAGCATCCGCAGATCGACGTGATGGCGAGTAGGATGGCGGCATACGACGCGAATGGGAGATAGCGTCTCATCGAGAGGTTCCTGCGGCGGATCGATGTGGCATCCGCGGTCGTCATTGTCCGGACACCTGCGCCCGGCGGTCCGTCGCATGTGGGTTCGTGCCAGGCGGCGGTTTGGATTCGATTGACAGGAACACCCGCGTCGCGCTGTGGCGCGGGCGTCTATCGACCTGTCTGACTTCGCCGGCCCCCTCCCTCGCGGTCGCGGTTCGGTCCGCTCCCCGTGGCCTCAGAGGACGCCCGATTGCCCAATCGCCAATTGCGTGCATCGCCAAATCCAGCGTCGGCCCAACATCACCACTTCACAATTCACCACATCTCAACTGCCCAGGGCGCCCCCTGGGCCGCCAGCCGGATTCCCCTCCCCGCCCCGCCGTTCGTATGGTATGATCCCACCACGGCTTATGACGCTCTCGTGACGCGAACTCCGCCGCAAGCAGCCGCCCGTTGGCCGGGGCGGCGAGGCGACAGCGCCGATGGCGTCTTTCTTTTATACCAAGGTGGACATGGAATGGTCATGGAACTCAATGTGCTGCCGAACCCTGAGGACGCCAAGCATGGCGGCAGGTTCAGCGTGCAACGGACGGGATGCAGTCCCGACGCCAAATGCGGCGCCGGGATGGAGAAAATCTACCCATCGTGCGCCGTGCGATACGGCTACATGGGCTACATCGGGGAATTTCGCTACAGCCCCGGCCAGACGTTCGCCTGTGGCGGCAAGGTCGTGGTCCAGACGAATCGCGGCATGGAGCTCGGCGAACAGGTCAGCCTGACCTGTACCGGCTGCGACAAGTCGATCAGTCGAGAGGACGTCGTCGGCTACGCCAAGCGCAGCGGCCCGGAGTTTTACCAGTTCAAGGCGGGGAAGATCATCCGCGCCGCCACGCCCCAGGACATTGCCGAGGCCGAGCACCTGAATCAGGACGCGGCTCGCAAGCTCCTGCACGCCCGGCAGGTCGCCCGGGAACTCGAGCTGAACATGAAATTCGTCACGTGTGAGCATCTGCTCGGCGGTGAGCGCGTGATTTTCCACTTCATGTCAGACGATCGCATCGATTTTCGGGAACTCGTTCGCGTCCTGGCAAAGGAATACCACACACGGATCGAGATGCACCAGGTCGGCGCCCGCGATGAGGCCCGCCTTGTGGCGGACTACGAAATCTGCGGTCGGGAATGCTGCTGCAAGAACTTCCTGAAGAAGCTGCGGCAGGTGAACATGAAGATGGCCAAGCTCCAGAAGGCGACGCTCGACCCGAGCAAGGTATCGGGCCGTTGCGGCCGCCTGCGATGCTGCCTGCGCTATGAACACGAAGGCTACGAGGAACTGAACAAGAAGCTCCCGCGAAACGGATCGCGCATTCGCACAGAGCGCGGCGTCGGCACAGTCAAGGACCGACAGATCCTTACGCAGTTGCTGATGGTCATCTACGACGACTCCAACGAGATGGAGACGATCGGCGTCGAGGAGATTCTTGAGCGGGGCCTGCCGAAGCGAACGCCCGAGGAGATCAGAGAGGAACAGGCCCGACGCGAGGCGCCGAGCGACAAGGGGCGACCTCCCCGGCGCGGCGGGGCTCGGACCGATCGTCCGCGGCGTTCCGAGTCAGGCGACGGCGACGGCCGACCCTCGGAGAAGCGTGAGGATCGACCGAGACGTCGCAAGCCTCGATCGGAGACGGGTGATCGCCCGCCGACCGGCGACACGACAGACGCTCCGCCGCCGTCCATCGAGCCGACAGAAGCGCCGGACGGCGCCACGGGGCCGGAGGCGAGTGGCGACGCCGAGGGTGGTGAGGATCGCAAGTCCCGCGGGCGGCGTCGCGGCAAACGCGGTCGTGGCCGACGCGGCCGCGGAAAGCGGCCAGGTGGCGACGATGGCGGCGGAAATGCCGGACAAAACGATACGGGGCTGTAGAATACCCTGAAACCCGCCGGAATCCCCGGCGCCGGAACGGACCTATGGCAACAATGCAAGATGATGCGGCCAAACTGAACGAGATCTGCCGAAAACTCGAGCGGTACTCCCCCGCCGCCTTTGAGTTCCTGCGGCAGGGCCTCGACTACACGGTCCAGCGAATGCACGGACCGATGAACCCGGCCCTCGCGCGGCTTCTTCAGTTTTTTCAGGAGCGTGGGATTGACCCGCTGGATCTGCCGGAGCTCATTGAATCGGACCAGTTGCCCGATCCCGTCGAGCAGCTGGTCGAGCAGATGGGTGGCGCGCTCGACCTGATGGACCGAATGAACCGCCATGTCAGCGGTTCCGATCTCTGCTTCGGACTGCGTGACTACGCCCTCTCGCGCTGGGGACTCCTGGCGCCGGCGGTGCTCAACTCGTGGGGCATTCGCGAGACGAAGGACTTCGGCCGGATCGTCTTCGCTCTGGTTGACAACGGCGTCCTGCAGAAGCAGCCCGAGGATCGCATCGAGGACTTCGACGCGGTCTATTCCTTTGACAGAGCGTTTGACGACGCCTACAAGATCTCGCTGGCCGACAACAAGAAAGCCGCCCAGGCCGACAGCGAACCCTGCGACGACTGAACCCGACGCCGCGACACTGGAATTCGAACGGACTCGACATGCCGACACAAGCAACCCGAAACGATGATCACGCCTGGGAGAAAGAGCACGCGCCAAAGATCGGTCGATCGCGCGTCATGCTGAGCGTCGGCGTCTGGGTGGCCTGGATCGCCTTCCTCGTCTGGGTCGGTTTCGATCGCTGGTTCGGAACACTCCAATAACCTCATCCACTGGACGGACTATGACGCTCGCCGGCACGGACGCCGCCCGCCCCATCAACGATTCAGACGCCCTGCTGCGCGCGAATCTCGACGCGCTGCGCGCCACGCTTCCGCAATCGGCCAGGGTCGTCGTCGAATCCGCAGCGCCCTCATCTCTGATACCGACGATGGGTCGCGACGGCGCCGACACCTTCAGCTGGACGGACCAGGACGGCCGTACCCGCTGGCTCGGCGAAACGACAATGCCGTCGATCAGTGAAGACGCGCTGGCGGAACAGTTCGAGCCCGGCGCCGGCAACGCAATTCTGCTGGGAATGGGGCACGGCGTGGCAATTCGCGCCATCAGCAAAAGGCTGCGGGCCCACCAGGCGATTTTCGTCGTCGAACCCGAGGCCTGGCGCGTTGCGGCGGCGTTGCGACTGCACGATCTGTCGCGGCTGATTCGTCGCGGACGCCTTCTGCTGTTTGTGGGTCCCGACGCCTGGGATCGACTGGTTCATCACCTCGTCGATCGCCCGGGGTTTCTGCCGCCGGAACGGGCGCTGGCGTGGCCGTGGTTCTCACGGACCGACGTTCGCGCGCTGTCGGAGCGCATCTCGTCGATGCTCTCGGAGGTGGGCGAGCGACGGAACGAAAACGCTGCGGATCCGGGCGCGACGCAGGACGCGTACGCGCATCGAATCCTCATCGCGTCGAACAGCGCGGACGAGCGAACGCATCGCTGGGCCCGCGCGCTGGAGGCCGGCGCCCGTGGACCGAATACGGCCGTGTTCTGCTGCGTCCCCGATGATCCGACCCTGATGGCGCCGGCGACGATCGAGCGACGCATCCGCCAGCTCAGTCCGACATTCACGCTTTTGATCGACTGCGCCGCGTCGCAGCTGGCGTTCGGCGTCGGAGACGCGCCGCAGTCCATCGTGCTTACGCACACTGACACGCCGACGGATGAACTGCTGCGCAGGATTCCGAAGTCGGCGCGTGTCTGCGTCCGCACGCAGTCACAATACGACGCCGCCATTGCCGCCGGCGTCACGACAGATCGACTTCGCACGCAGCTTCCCGGGGCGCCGGTTCCGTCAGCGCCAGCGGCGTCGCATGGCGCCCCCCGAATCATCGCCATGTGCGACTGGCGGGGAATCGACGCGGAGGATGTGGGTCTTCACCTCGCCTCCCATCAGCGACTCTGGCGCCACGCCAGAGAGTGGATCGCGCGTCACGCTGACACATATGAAGACAACCTCGCGGCCGACGCGCTTGCCCAGGCCGAGTCGGCGCTGAACATACGCCTCCAGAGCGACGATGTCCGCGCCGGCCTGACCTCGCGGATCGCCGGATCGCTCGGCGGCCGTGTTGTCGCCGAGTCGCTGCTGAACCGCATGGCGGAGGCGGGAATCGAATTTGAACTGCGGGGCGCCGGCTGGGAAGACCATCCCACGCTCGCCGCCTACGCGGTCCGACCCGAAGACGTCGAGAGCGACACGCGCCCGGGCGCGATGGTTTGCCTCGGCGCGTCGCCGCACGCCGATGATCGCGCCTTGGCGTGGCTGGCCGCCGGAAGACCACTGATCGTCCGGCGCCCGCCGAACTGGGCGGACTCAGAATGGCGGCGCTTGGTGGATTGCGAGCGGCATCTTCAGACATTCCAGAGCGCGGACGAACTGATCGCGCTGGCCAGGGCGTTTCATCGTCATCCGGAGAACGCTGCAGAGATGGCCGGGCGGGCCGCCGAGCATCTGCGGACCACACACACGTGGCGCCTGCGATTTGAGGATCTGCTGTCGTTTTGTGGCGTCGATCGGATGACGCCGGAGAGTTGACCATGACAAATGCTCGCAGGGCCGCGCATCGCTGGGCGTGGATTGGGCTCGCCATGTCGGCAACGGGTGGGATCTCGTATTTCCTGCTCATCGGCGTTCCCTGGATTCGCTCCGAGGCGCTGCCCAATACGATCCTGGCCGTCGCCGGTCTGACCTTCAGCCTGATCGCGATCGTGCGCAAACGCACCTGGATCACGCTCGGGGCCGGGACACTCAGCGCACTGCTCAGCGTCGGCTTTCTCAGCTCTGTCTTCGTGCTGATGCGGCTTCCGGCGGACCAGCACGTTGTGGCCGTCGGCCGTGACGCTCCCGACTTCGCGCTGCCGAATCAACTCGGCCGGACGATTCAACTGTCCTCCTACAAGGGAAAGGGGCCCGTGCTGCTTGTCTTTTACCGCGGGCACTGGTGACCGTTCTGCGTGGCGGAGCTCCGAGGTCTCGGAGACGTACAGCGGGCGCTCGAATCGGCGGGCGGCACAATCATCGCGATCGCGGCGGACGAACTGAAAGACACGAAGCGGGTTCACGAGAAAAACAAGTTGCCGTTTGACGTCCTGTGCGACGTGCGGCTGACGGCCATCGCCGCCTACGGTCTCAAACATCACGAGCCATTTCACGACATGGACGTCTCGCTGCCTGCGAACATCCTCATCGACAGAAACGGCCGCATTGTCTGGATGCATGTCGCCCGGCGCGTGCAGGACCGGATGGATCCGAACGATGTGCTTCGACGTGTGAATGACCTGTTGCGATAAGTCGGGGCCGGCAGGACGGCGTCGCAGCGGCGGTCTTGCCTGATCAGACCTGAATCTCCACGAGGTCCGGCGCCGGAGTTGTCACGACAATTGTCGCCCGTTCAAGAAAATGCGCCGCGGCCTCGCGGATCTCGTCGTCGGTCGTCGCCTCAACCTCATCGAGATAACGCCGCCAGTCATCGGCGCCAAGGGCCAGGGCTTCGTCCACGGCGAGTCGCGTGGCGACTTCCGCCGCCGACTGCAGATTGTCCAGTTCCCCCGTGCGAATCATGGACTTGGCGCGATGCGCTTCATCGGTATCGAATTCGCCCGCGCGAATCGCATCAATCTGGGTCCGCATCGCGCGATAGACATCGTTCACGCCCTCCGGCTCGCAGCCACTCGAGTAGGCGAGATACCCCGGCAGCAGGCCGGAGAAGCCAATACCGGCCACCTCGTAGGCGAGATCGTTTTCTCCGCCACGCAGGGCCTGATAGAGCCGCCCGCTGGCGAGACTGTAGCCAGCCAGCATCGTGTCGAAGATCGATACGGCGGCCCGGCGAGATCGATCCGCGTAGCTCAGACCGGGGAACCCGATGAACACGCCGGCCACTTCGCGATCTTCCGAAGACGTCTTCAGGAACAGCTGGTCGCCGGATGACGCATGGCCCGACGCCGCGGGATCCGGACGCCATCGCTCCCCCGGCGCATTCCAGTCCTCCAGGTCGCGTCGAACCCGATCCAGCATCGCGTCCGAGATTCCGCCGGCGATGGCGAGCGTCGCGTTGGCGGGTCGAACAAACGCGTTGAACGTCTCACGAATAGCGCCCGCGTCGATCGCTTCGACCGACGCCTGGGTACCGATGCGGTTCATTCGATAGGGACTCGTTGCGAACATCTTTTCGCGAGCGAATCTGACGAGTTCCGTGTGCCAGCTCTCGTCGAGCCGCGCGATGGCGTCGAGAATCGAGGGGCGCACCTTGGCCCACTCTTCTTCCGCCAGCGAGGGACGTCGCAGCGTATCCAGATAGAGCGGCCAGAGGGCGTCGAAATCCTCCGCCAGGGCGATGAAGCTCAGACCGAACTGATTCAGTCCGCTCGTCGCCTGAATCGATGCGCCGCAATCGGCGAAAGCCGTCGCGATCGCATCGGCCGAATACGCCTGCGAACCGCGCGTCCATACGCCGCCGAGCGCGTTGAACCGGCCATTGGTTCGCTCATCTTCCGCGACAACGCCGCCCACAAAGTTGGCGCTGATGGCGACGAACCCGCTGTCGCGCATTGGCTTTGCGAGGATGGTCAGGCCACTGGACGACGTCTCGCGCTGAAGCGCCGAGTCGGCATGGCGAGCGCGAACCGCGCCGCTGTCGCCGGCCTCGCTGCGCGGGACGATGCGTCCCGAGACAAACGGCCGATCGATCAGGTAGCGCCGAGCGGCGTCGGCCACGTCCTCGAGCGTTACCGCGCGAAGCCGATCGAGATATGCGTCGCTGTAGGCGATGTCACCTGTGGCGAGATAGTCCTCGCCGACCTGCGTCGCGTAGCCTTCCGCCGTTTCGCGATGGTAGAGGATCGTCGTCAGGTTCTGGCGGATGGCGCGACGCAGTTCGTCGTGCGTGACGGGCCGCGTCGCGATGGCGGCGATCTCCTCGAGAATGGCGGCTTCAGCGGCTTCGATACTGTCCGCATCGCACTGCATGGAAATCTGGAGGCCACCTGGGGCGTACCAGGCGCTGTCGTGCGTTCCCCCGATGTCGAAGACGATCTGTTCATCCCATCGAAGTCGTTTCACCAGCCGCGCCGACTCACCGTCCAGGAGAATGGACGCCAGCAGGTCAAGCGGCGCATCCGACGGATGCCGTTCCCGCACTGTCGGAAAGACGAGGGTCATGGAGGCCGACTCGACATCCATTTGTCGCGTCACGCGGCGCGGCGCCACGATCGGCTGCGGGTCCGGCAGCGCGCCATCGACGCGCAGGCCCCGCGGAAGCGTCTCAAATATCGCCGCGACGCCATCGGTCATGGCGTCGAGTTCGATCTCCCCCGCGATCACGACCACGATGTTCTCACCGCAGTGGACGCGATGGTTGTGCGCAACTAAGTCTTCGTAGGTCAGCGACAACAGTCGATCACGATAGCCGATCACGGGCGCGGCGTGGGGATGGCCATCGTAGAGCAGTTCCTGAACGAGTTCCTCCAGCTGCGTCTCGGGATCGTCACGATCCCGCTCCAGTTCACGCTGAACGACACCCAGCTCGCGCTGAAAGACGGCGCGGGAAAGGCGCGGGGCGACGACATACTGGGCGAGCATGTCCAGGGCGTCGCGCGTTCGATCGGCGGAGACATTGGCGTGATAGCAGATGTGATCGGTCGTCGTGTAGGCGTTGACCAGCCCCCCCAGATCGTCCGCGAGACGCAGCATCGCCTCTTCGGTATGGGGCCCGGCGCCGTCGCAGGTGATCAGGTGCTCGAAAAGATGGCTGACACCCGCTCCACCATGCGCCCCTTCCATGACGCTGCCGCCGCGGACGTAGATGCGTACGGCCGCGGTCGGGGCCGCGCCGTGTCGCGCGAGTATCGCGGTCAACCCGTTGGCGTAACGGACGACGCGGCGATCCGCTTCATCCACGATTCGATAGGCCTGCGTCAGCATTCGGCGTCCAGGTTGCGTCAGGCGGAGGCGTCTTCGCCGAAGTGGCGGACGCGGAGAAGCGTGTTGATGCGCGCGAGAAGATCGACGCGATTGACGGGCTTCGTCAGGAAGTCGTTGGCGCCGACGTCCATGCCAAGTTCCACGTCGGCCATTTCATGCAGCGCCGTCACGAGAATCACGGGGATATCCCGCGTCGCCTCTTCACGACGAAGCGCCTTGCAGACTTCGTATCCGCTCATGTGCGGCATCATGATGTCGAGCAGAATGAGATCCGGGCTTTGTTCCCCAACCAGTCGAAGACACTCTTCGCCGCTGGTGGCGCGAATCGTCGTGATGTTGGCCGCATCCTCCAGGTAGGCCTCGAGGAGTTCGAGATTCTGATGGTTGTCGTCAACGATCAGAATTCGGCTCTGCGGAATCGTGTCGTCAGTCGCCGCCACGGGCGCCTCCTTCCATGGTAATCGCGATCAGTTCGTCGCGGAGTCTCGCCATCTCTCCCGTCGCCCCCTCGTCCTCGAGAAGCCGCCGCAGGTCTTCGGGGCGATCCAGATCGGGCAGGCGCCGCATATCACGATACGTCAGCCCCGCCGCCGCGATTCGCTCCAGCGTCTGCGCATGGACACGATCCGTGCCCCAGTCCACGCGTGTGAAAAGGCCGGGCGTGAACTCCCGCGTTGCGAGGAGATAGTACCCGCCGTCGAGCGCCGGGCCAATCACGACATCCCGGTCCTCGAGCCCTTCGATGGCCAGGGAGACATCGCCATGCGCCATCTGAAGACAATCGCATCCGACGAGAACGAGACGCCGACAGCCGCCGTCAAACGCCTCGCGCGACAGTCGGGCGAGGCGTTCGCCCAGATCGCCCGCGCCCTGCGGGGCGATGCGCGCCGCCCCTCCGGCGAAGGCGGAAAAATCCGCGTCGTCGGGTGAAATGGCAAGCCATACATCGGCGTTCGCAACGCGAGTGACGACGCCCATCGTGTGACCAATACAGGCCGCGTGGATTCCGGCGGCCTGCTGGGCGCTGACCTCGCCGATCAGCCGCGTCTTGACGCGACCCGGCGTTGGATATTTGGCGAATACGACAATCAGGGAATCCGAACGCCTGCGACCTGTCGCCGCGCCCATCGCCTAAGCGTCCAGCGCCGTCAGCGCCGCCCCGATGAAACCTGCGCGGTTCCCCAGTGTCGCCAGCCGCAGGTCGGGCCGCCGGCCCAGTCGATGCGACATGATTTCGGCGCACTGGTGTTTGATGTTGTCCAGCAGAAAGTCGCCCGCGGCGCTCATGCCGCCCCCCAGGACGATGCTCTGCGGGTTCAGACCGTGCTGAAGGTTGATCGCGGCGATTGCAAGGTACTTGCAGGTTGCGTCCCACGCGGCGCGGGCGACTTCGTCCCCGGCCTTCGCGGCGTCAACGACGTCGGCCGCGCCAATCGGCTGCCCCGCGCGAACGCGCTCGGCAAGCGTCGAGGCCGCGCCGGCCTCGATCGACTCGACCACAGTCCTCGCCGTTGCGCTGGCGGACGCGTAGACCTCGAGACAGCCCGCCTGGCCGCAGGCGCAACGCCGGCCACCTGGATGCACGATCGAATGACCCAGCTCCCCGGCTGTTCCGTCTGCGCCCCGCCACAACGCGCCGTTGAGCACGATGCCGCCACCCACGCCGGTCCCCAGCGTGAGCATCACCATCGAGGCCTCACCATTCCCCGCCCCGAGCCTCGCTTCGGCAAGGGCGGCGTTGTTGGCGTCATTCTCCATCAGGACACGAACGCCGGTCTTCTCGGCGATTCGTTTGGCGACCTGCACATTCTCCCAGCCCGGCAGGTTTGCGCAGTTGATGACCCGACCGTCGGAATAATCGACGAGGCCGGGCAGGCCTACGCCCAGCCCGACAATTCGAGACTCGTCGATCTCGAGAACATCGACGATGGATTTCACCATGATGGCGATCTGATCGACAATGGGCTGCACGCCGCTGTCCACGCACGTCGCCGTGTCGCGTTGCGCGAGAATGCAACCGGAGGCGTCAAGTGCGCCGCCTTTGATCGCCGTTCCACCCACATCAATCCCAATAGCTATTCGTTCGTGTGTCGCATGCACTGGATTGCGCCTACCTCGCGTCAACCGCCGGCCTGACGCCTGCGGTGTTCTCCAAGGGAAGTCTGTAGAATCGAATCGTATTCGTGCGCACACACGACGCGAACGCTTCGATCTCCTCGCCGCGAACCTCAGCGATCCGTCGCGCTGTATGGGCGACGTAGGCGGGCTCGTTGGGCCGCTTGCTGCGGACCGGCTCGGGCGACAGATACGGGGAATCTGTTTCGACCATGATCCGATCGGACGGTATTCGCCGGGCGACTTCACGAAGTTCATCGGACTTCCTGAAAGTGACCACGCCGGTCAGCGAAATCCAATACCCCGCCTCGATGATCTCCATCGCCTCGTCAATCGTACCGGTAAAACAATGGAAGACGACAGCCGTCGCCGGCGCCGCATTTCGGAGAATCGCCATCGTGTCATCGTGAGCTTCTCGCGAGTGTATCACGATCGACTTGCCCACCTCCGCGGCGATTTCGAGCTGTTTTTCAAACACGCGCTTCTGATCGACCCGATCCGAAAAATCGTAGTGATAGTCGAGCCCCATCTCGCCGACGGCGAAGACATCAACGCGTGAGACAATCTCGAGCAGCCGGTCGGCCCATTCCGGCGATACCCTGCCGGATTCATGCGGATGAACGCCCGCGACGGCGTGGATGTTGGCGTATCGCTCGCTGAGCGCCAGCGTTTGCGCCGCGTTGTCAATGTCCGTCGCGATGCAGACACAGTCCGTGACACCGGCCTCCGCCGCGCGAGCCAGTACATCATCGATGCGATCGGCGAGACCGTCGTAGGTGAGATGGCAGTGTGAATCAATCCAACTCATCGAAGAAGGTAGCCTAGTTGAAACCGCCGTCCGTGGCGAGGCGTCCGGCCGCCGCAATCGTCCACGTTTCCGAGGGCCGGGCGAATGCATCGCCAAACAACCCGATCGCGATCAGAAGGTGAACCCGTCGGGGATGAACGCCTCCTCGATCAGGCGAACGTCGAGAACGTCGCGATCCCGCATGAGGACGGCGACAACATCGAAGCGATAGGCCCGATCGGGGCGATGATTGGCCGCCAGCCAGAATTTCGCAACGCGTTCCAGCTGCCGCCTTTTTGCATGATCCACATTCTGCTCGGGGTCGGCGTCGAGATCATGCGTCCGCGTCTTGACCTCGACAAAGACGATGGCCTCGCCATCGTCCGCCACGAGATCGAGTTCACCCGCGGCGCATTTGAAATTGGCCGCCAGGATCCGCCAGCCCCGACGCTTCAGAAATCGGCGGGCGGCTCGCTCACCCAGGGCCCCGGATTCGCGTCGAAACGGCCACATCATCCCGCTCCCGAAAAAAAGGCGGCGCCGACGGTAATCCGTCCGCGCCGCCATATCATGCGGTGATTCTTCGCGCAGTTCCAATCCCAGCCGCCGGCCCGATCGGGCGGGCTTCGGGGCGACTAGACCGCGGCCGGTTCGGGCTCGGCCTTGTGGGACTCGGCCGCCGGCGCCACACCGGACACCTGGGCGTCGCCCTTTTTCTTGAAGACGCGTCGTTCGCGGAGTCGTCGCGACTTGCCGACGCGATCGCGCAGGTAGTAGAGCTTGGCCCGGCGGGTCTTGCCGTGTCGCTGCACCTCAATGCTCGCGATGCGCGGGGAGTGCAGCGGGAAGATTCGCTCGACACCTTCGTTGTTCACGATGCGCCGGACGGTAAAGCTCTCCGTCATGCCGCCGCCTTTGCGACCGATGACGACGCCGATGAACGGCTGAATGCGCTCCTTGTTTCCTTCGACGATCTTCACGCCGACGGAGACGGTATCGCCGACTTCGAAGTCGGGCACATCCTTTTTCATGTTCGAGGCTTCTACTGCGGCGATGTACTTGTTCTTCATCGTTCTTCTCCGCGGCTCACGATCGCAATCGTCAGTGATCGCCGCTCTCCGAATCGCTTCCGGTCAATAAGTCCGGGCGCCGTTCCTTGGTTCGCTCCAGGGCTTGTTGCTTTCGCCAGTCATCTATGCGGCCGTGATCGCCGCTCATCAGTACCTCCGGGACCTCCATCTCGCGAAAGACGCGAGGCCGCGTGTACTGCGGATACTCCAAACATCTCTGGGATTCCCCGGCGCTGATGGAGAATGAATCCTCCGCCGCCGATCCCTCATCTCCCAGCGAGCCCGGCAGCAGCCGGACCACGCTGTCAACGAGCACCATTGCCGCCGCTTCTCCTCCGGAAAGCACGTAGTCGCCGATCGAAATCTCCATCGGCTTCAGTCCGAGTCGAATGCGCTCGTCAAATCCCTCGTAATGCCCGGCGATAATGAGGAGTCGCTGCCGACTCGCTAACTCACTCGCCAGTTCCTGATCCAGGCGCCGCCCCTGGGGCGTCAGCAGGATTCGTGTCGCCGGCCGCGGATCCTGCGATTCGATCGCTTCCACCGCGTCAAAAACGGGCCCGCACATCAACACCATGCCCGGGCCGCCGCCGAAAGGTCGGTCATCCACCGTTCGGTGTTTGTCCGACGAAAACGCTCGCAGATTCACGCAGGCGATCTCTACCGTTCCCGACGCCTGCGACCGGCCAAGGATGCTCGCCCTGAAATAAGGCTCGCACACTTCCGGGAACAATGTCACGACATCAATTCGCATGGGCCGTGACAAGTGATCTGTCGCCGAATCAGCTCGCCGCCTTCGACGTCGCGTCCTGCGGTCGGCCGATGCCGTTTCGCTTGAGAATCGAAGCGACGGTATCCGAGACCTTCGCGCCGGCGCCGAGCCAGTATTCAATTCGCTCTCGGTTGAGCACTTCACGCTTAGACGTGTCCTGCTCAAACGGGTCCACGTGCCCGACTTCCTCGATGAAGCGTCCCGTCGGCGCATATCGTTCATCCGCCACGCGCACGCGGAAGAAAGCCCGATGTCGCCGACCCAATCGTACTAGTCGCAACGAAACTGCCATAACAACCCTGGATGCCAAATCACTGTCTGGTAAACCATTACACCACGTTACACCGCCCCGTCCGCCAGGTGCGCAGACTGCGGCGCAGAATCCCAGAGTATACCCGATTCAACAGGACCGGCAAGGCCATTTTACACCCCCCGCCCTCGCCCGATCGCCATCCCTTCCCGGCCGACGACGGGGGCGCCCTTTTTTCGGCGAGCCGCGTGTTTCCGGTCCTGGAACCCGCAATCCGGCAGGGTCGGCGCGGAATGGGGACTCTGACGCTATATTGGAAACGCCGGGCCCTTGGAAATCCGCCCGCAGGGGAGACGAACGCTTGAGCACGACGCAAAGCCAGATGGACGTTGAACAGGCCGTACGACAGCGCTACTCAGACGGCGCCAGAGAGGCCGAACCGGGGCTCTGCTGCCCGTCGTCCACCTACAACAAGAAGTACCTCGCCGCCATCCCGGCGGAAGTCATCGAAAAGGACTACGGCTGCGGGGATCCCACAGCATGGGCCGAGCCCGGCATGACAGTCCTCGACCTGGGCAGCGGGGCCGGAAAGGCCTGCTACATCATTTCACAGCGTGTCGGCCCCGACGGGCGGGTTATCGGCATCGACATGAATGATGACATGCTCGACCTCGCCCGGAAGCACCAGAAGACGGTCGCCGACAATGTGGGCTGGGCCAATGTGAGTTTCCGCAAGGCCAAGATCCAGGACCTCCGCCTCGACCTCGACAAGACAGGCGCCTGGCTCCAGCGACATCCGATCAAGTCGCCGGAGGACCTCTCAAAATTCGAGGCTTTCTGCGCCGATCTGTCGGCCAGTGAGCCCGTCGTCCCGGACAATTCGGTCGACCTGATCGTCTCGAACTGCGTCCTCAACCTGGTCCGCCCCGAAGACAAGGCGCAGCTCTTCCGCGAGATGTTCCGGGTTCTTCGCAAAGGCGGGCGCGCCGTGATCAGTGACGTCGTGTGCGACGAAGACGTCCCCGAACACATGACTCGGGACGAAAACCTGTGGAGCGGCTGCCTCAGCGGCGCCTATCGGGAAGATCTCTTTCTCAGGGCGTTCGAAGACGCCGGGTTCCACGGCGTCGAGGTCCTGAAGTATGACCACAACGCATGGCAGACGGTCGAGGGCATTGAGTTTCGCTCCATGACTGTCCGTGCGTTCAAGGGCAAACAGGGCCCCTGCTTCGAACATCGCCAGGCCGTCATGTACAAGGGCCCCTTTTCGTCCGTCATGGACGACGACAACCATCGCTACCCGCGAGGTGTCCGCATCGCCGTCTGTAAGAAGACGTTCGATCTGCTCCAGACAGGTCCCTACGCGGAGCAGTTCGTCTTCATCGAACCGCGCGAGGCGATCGACGAAGCGATCGCCCAGCCGTTCGACTGCAGGCGAACGGCCATTCGCTCGGCGCGCGAAACGAAGGGCGCGGCGTACGACGCCACGATCGAATCCAGCGGAGACTGCTGCGGCCCGGAGGGTTGCTGCTAGCCCGACGGCGGTCGTGTTGTGGCGCCATCACTCCGATCTTGGGTACCAACAATAAGACAGGACGGTGAGCTGGCTCACCGTCCTGTTTCGCTTTTTTATCAGTCGCCTGTGCCAGGCTCATGTCGCCCCGGCGACATCGATGTCACGACGGCGGGGCTCCCCATCGAGTTCGCCCCAGGCTATTGCGTCAGGGCGTCAACAAACAACTGAAGGTCGCTTCCGTTGCGAAGGCCATCGTTGTTCATGTCCGCGTTCGCCTGGGCAATCCCCGGATGCGCCGGCGGCCTGCCCAGCATCACGTCCACAAAGTGCGTGATGTCCGCGAGCTCGACGGCGCCGTTCTGATCCATGTCGCCCGGCGTCGTCGCGTTCGCGGGATACCCGTACGCCTCGAATTCTCGCAGCGCACAGCCATCACTCGTCGCATTCGTGTGCGCGAAGAGCCGAATGAACTCGGCCGTCGTGACGAGGTCAATCGTCTCGGTTCCACCCGCGCCACCTGTCGTCGAATAGACGTTCGTCCAGACCATCCCGTCGTCCGAGACGTCGATGTCGTATGACTCGGCGTAGGCGCCGGCCCACTTCAGGACCACCTGGCTGATGTCGTAGCGACCCTCAAGATCCACTTCGAGCCACTGGGGTTCGCCAGCGGCGCTCGCCCAGATCGACTGGTCATCACCGTCAACGGCATCGTCACCGCTCGGCGCAGGACCATCGGTCGTGAGTGACACGTCATCAAACGAGATCTCGGCCGTCGAGCCGGCGAAGGCGCCGCCGGCAAGTCGCAGCAGGATCAGGGCCCGATCGGCGCCCGGCGGCGCGACGAGATCGGTGAACCCGAAGGGCGCATAGCTTTCGGTAAGACCGCCGCCGATTTCGAGGAAGCCCGTGGTTCCAACGACGCCGCTGGTACTGCTCAGCCACTGCAGGTTGATCTGCGCGACGACGCCCGGTCCGAGCGCGCCGATGCGCCGGGCCTGCGCCGTGAGGCTGTAGGTTTCACCACTGACGACAGAGCCCGCCGGCGTTTCCTGCTGGCTCATCGCGACTGGCCCGCCATCCCCGGCGCCGGCGACAAACAACGAAAGGCGCCAGTCGCCACTGTTCGGTGTATCCATGTCGCGCATGGCTGTCGCAATCGAACTGCCCGCAGGGAACGCAAGGAGCTGCCAGTTTTCAGCGTCGCTGATACCGACGCCGGCCTCGAACCCGCCATTGCGGACCAGATCTCCGCTGCCCGTCGAGGAGACGGTCGTCGATTTGTTCAGGGCAATGTTCTGGGGCGGATTGGTTACCACGACCGTCATCTGGTCGCTGCCCGTGTTCATATCATTGTCCGTCACGGTCAGTTCGAAGACATAGGCGCCGACAAACAGATTGCCCGCCGTGGCCGTGGCCGAATTGGCGTTCGTCAGATCCGCCGTCGTCGGTCCGCTCACCTGCGTCCAGAGATAAGACGCGATCACACCGTCGGCGTCGGAACCCGAGCCCGCAAGCGTCACGCTGTTCTGCGTGGGCAGCTCAATCGCCTGATCCGGTCCGGCGTTCGCCTTCGGCTCCGGCGTTGCGACCGTCACGAAGACGTCATCAATCCCGACGAGCGATTCGTCGTCCGTCACTGTCAGCCGGAACTTGTAAACACCCTCGACGAGATTGGAGGCCGTCAGGATCAGCGTGTCCTCACCGCTCAGTCCCGCCGTCGAAGGTCCACTGATCTGCTGCCACGAGACGCTCGTGATCACGCCGTCATCCTGGCTGTTGGAGCCGTCAATCACGACGCTGCTGGTCGGCAGGATCACGACGAGGTCCGCGCCGGCGTCGGCCACGGGATTGCCGGCGTTGGGCGATACGGCGGTCCCGCCGTTGAGCAGGCAGACGTCGTCGAATTCGATATTCGTGATCGGTCCATCCACGCCAAGCAGCTGGAAGAGGATACTGACTTCCGTCAGATCGACCGAGTCGAGGAACTGCGTCATCGGAATCTCGACGACATGCCACGCGCCGTCGCGTACGAAGCCATAGGGATCGGCGCCGTTATTGAAGTTGATCCACTTCTGCCCGATATCGTCCACGTTGCCGCTGCGCATGCCGACGCGGAAGGCCGCCGTCGATGTGGTCTTCATCGCGAAGTGCAGTTTGCTTTCCGGGTAGCGGAAGGCGGAGAGGTTGTACTTGATGGTCGGTGTGAAAGCGGCGCCGAACCACGTGAGCCCCGGCGCGGACTGGTACGACAGGCTCGACGATCCTTCGTACGGATCCTGCGTCCCTTCAACGAGCGTGTGCTCCCAGACGTAAACTTCGCCATCGACGCCGAGCTGATACTCACCCGCCGTCTTGTGCGCCGGATCCTCAGTCAGGATTCCGAAGTTCCCGTTCTCCGGCGTGGGCCGGGCCACGCTGGGTGTCCAGTACATGTTGTCGATCGAGAATTCAAACGGCGCCCCGGAGGGATCGGCCGCGATCATGAAAATCTGCGAAACAGTATTGAAATCGCAGTTGAGGAAGGCGTTCAGCGGAATCACGACCTCGTGCCAGGCGCCATCGCGAACGAGACCGTAGCTTCGCTCGTCGTTGAACGGTACCCAGCTTTCGCCCGACGTCGAACTCTTGATTCCCACCTTGAACGGCGCGGTCGATGTCGTCTTCATCTGGAAGCGCATGTGGCCGTCGTTGTAGTTCTTCATGTTTCGATCGAACTGGCTGGACAGCACGCCCATGCCCCACCAGGCGCCCGGCGCCGCCGTGAAGTGCCAGCCTTCGGCGCCTTCGAACGGGTCGGCCGCCAGTTCCGTCAGGTTGTTCCAGATATAGAGATCCGCGTCGACCGTATAGGCCAGACTGTTGTTCACGGGCGTCGTTTCCGTGAAGACGCCGAAGTCCCCCGTCTCCTGATTATCATCGCCATAGTGCAGTTCGGTGTCACCGTTGTCGTACAGGCGGATGTAGTCGATGTACATGCGACCCGGGAACTGCGCCGTGATCGCATTCGGATCCGTGATCTCAATGAAATTCCAGCCGCCGACGGCGACGTTGGTCAGCAGGAACATCGGCTCGTGGAACTCCTCGACATCGTTGTTCACGGGATCACTGATATCGAGTGAATAGTAGGGAATGTTGTCGACAGACATCTGGATCAGCGTCGGCGTCCATTCCAGCCTGAACAGGTGATAGTCCAGGTGCATCGGCGACGGCATGTCGATGAACTCCGTCGTGTAGGTATGGTCGTCGGCGAGTTCCCAGTGGGCCGCGGACGAGACACGCCGATTTACAACGCCCGCCTGGTAGCCGTCGAGTCGCCCGAACTCCAGGATGTCGACTTCGCCGCACGCGGGCCAGTTGAGGGCGCCGAAGGAGTTGCCCATGATCCACAGGGCGGGCCACATGCCATAGTCGACGTCGGGAAGTTTGACGCGCGCTTCGATCGTTCCGTACTTGAAGGAGAATCGTCCGTTCGTGACGAGTCGCGACGACGTGAAGGCCTTGCCGCCGAGGTAATTCTCTCGGAGCGCTTCGATGATCAGGCTGCCGTCTTCGATGCGCGCGTTTTCCGGGCGGGCCGTGTAGTACTGAAGTTCACCGTTCCCGAATCCGCTCCCGCCGGTGTTGAACGTCCATGTGGATGAGTCGATGGCGGGCCCATCAAACTCCTCTGACCAGACAAGCGTCTGCGCGGAGGCGCTGGTCGCGGCCCAGACCGCCAGAATCGTGGCGGCCAACGTCAGTTTCATTCCGTGTTTCATCTAATGACCTTCCAATCCCTGAGGCGTATGGCGGCTCGCCATCGTGACTGTTCCTGAAACAGTTGCAGTCGTCACAAGTATCGATCGTAGATACGGGCGATCCGCGAGTCAACGAATTGTGCGCGTGTTTGACGCAATCATCGCCCCGCGATTCATCGATCGCATTCAAAAGAAGCGCCCGGGATACTCTCGGTCGTTCGCGCATACAATCGCGTGAGGGCACACGGGGAAATCCGGAGCGCGTTCCCATGGATCATCCTGAGAAATATTCGCGCGATGATCTGAATCGCCCGGCCAGACGTGTCATGCCCGCATTGGCGCGGTCACTGGTCGCGCTCCTCCTGGCCATGACATTCCACTCCGTCTACGCCGGCTGGCACTGGCGCGTGACGCTTCGCTCGGGCAAGGGGCTCAGCACACTCTCGCCAACGAGTAGCGTCTGGACCCGGGAGTCGTGTCGAACGATCGTCGCCTCGCGCGGACAGGAGTGGATTCGACGAAACACCGGGGCGTCTCCAACCCTGGCGCCGCTCTGGCAATCGGATCTCGTGCACACGATTCCGACGATTCTTCCGGCGGCCCTTGTCGCGGTCATCACGTTCGCATGGTTGTCACGGCGATATGGCGGCATCGAATCGGAGGATCCCTTCTGCCGATGCCGCAAATGTCGACATATCCTGATGGGATTACAGGCGCCCCGTTGCCCTGAATGCGGCGAGACGATCTGATGCGACACCGGCCCTCGAATCTTCAGTGTATCCTGCTGAGCGTCGTTGGAACGCTGCTGCTCTGCTGGCCGTTTTCAGGCTACTACTGGACGCTCTGGAACGACGCCCCGGCCACGCCGCAATCCGGCGGTCATCCGACGTTCATCAGTGGCACGAGCTCGGAATTCAGCGGCGCGGCGCTGGGCGCGATGGGACTCGAAGATTCGGCCGTGTATCTGGACGCGTTCATCGGGGCCGCGATCGCGATCCTCCTGTACGCCGCGATTCACCGGCTGTCGGGCGCCGCTGACGTCCTAGAGACGCGTTGCCGCAAGTGCCGCGAAATTCTGAGAGGACTCGACACGCCGCGCTGCCCCGCCTGTGGTGAAGCGATTTGAAGTTCCGACTCGCGTCGCGCTTCAAGGTTACACCGCGACATCACGAGCGTTCGCCCAAACGACGAAATCGCGACGTCTGAAGACCTTCTCTCACGCCCCCTTATCTCTGTCTTACTACCGGATTGACGCGTCCCGGAACGACGACATCTGCTGCGCGGATGGCGCCCCCGAGCGTCACTCGATAGACTGCGGCGCTGAACGGGTTCCAATCGGGACCTGGCCGGGAGAACACGATAATGTCGACCAACTGGTACCTTTACTCGTTCGATGAAAGTCTCTGGAATTCGATTTTCGGGAGTGGCGCGCCTGAACACGTCAAAGCGCTGTCCGCATTCCTGACGGACGAGCAGAACTTCGATTTTGAGGATCCTGAGGTCGCCGAAGAGGTCGCCCGCAAACTCATCAGCCACGGATTCAACGCCGAACAGTTTGACGACGAGGAAGTCGAGATTGTTGAGTGCGTTCCGAGCGCTGTCGTGCACAGTGGCGACACGCTTTCTGTCGACGCAAAGGCTGAATCTCCCGAAGGAACCACGTGGCAAATGCTCCAGGAGTTGATGCGCAGAGCGGAGGGGCGTGTCGAATCGAAGATGATTCGGCTTCTCAGCAACGGTCGCTCGCTGCTCGGCCCGGACTACGAAGACGCGGAGTACGTCATTCTCTCCCCCGACGAGGTTCGCTCGCTGCGCGCGGAACTTGAGCAGATTGTCGGGCTCGACGCGGAATGGAGCCATCCCGATTTTGCGCCGTACATTCAGAATGAACTTGTGGCGCCGATTCAATCGATCGCGGCGACTGGTCGCGCCCTGGCTGTCATGATCGGTTAGGGAAGATGAGCGAATTCAATCAAACGCTCGCCAATCGTCTTCGTCTGAGATGACGTCCAGCCCGCCGTATTCCGCCGACAGGATCTCAATCAGTTCGTCGCCGATCGTTCGAGGGGAATAGATGATCGGAAATGGCGCGTAGCGCTTGTCGCTTTGCGACAGAATGACCACACCGAGTCCGAGCATCCGCGTCAACAACGACTGATTGATGACATTCACATGGATCACGCCGCCGCCACCGAATCCGATTTCGTCGTCATTCAGATTCTCCAGCGTCTCTCTCCACGGGGCGCCATCCGGCGTCACCAGGGTATACGCCCAATCCGCCGACAGGGGCGTCGATTCGCTCACTTCCGCTGACGACGAGGCGTGGATCAACTCGGCCCCATCAAACAGCGTCCGGCAATACTCCCCCCGCTCCTCGCTGAGCCGCGCAAGTCGCATTGCCCTGTACCGGGCGCCCTCGCCCAGGCGCGAGATCGCCAGGTGGACGACATCGCCCCCGCTAAAGCTCGTGTCGCGTAATCCCGTCCAGATCGGCGCGAGATCCCACATGGCGCCGTGGCCATCCATGGCGCGGGAGATCACGCCGGACCAGATCATGTATCGATTGACGCCGGCGGGCGCACGGATCTCACACGCTTCTCGCGTGGCGGGATCAAACCAACATCCGACCGATGCGAGTCGGGTTGTGTCGGGCGCGGGTTCCTGAATCAGCAGATCCATGATTTTTTGCTGCGACAAATGACCCTCGCATCGAACCCAGCCAATGGACTTGTCTCGTCGTCGTCCGAACGCCGTACATGCCGGCCGACACCGGGTCACTCATCCAGACCGGCCGCCCAGCGGATGGCGCCGCGCAGATGCTCACGAAAAGCGGGTTCGGCGTAGGACTCACTCGTGTGACCGCCGGCGGTGTAGATCGCGCGACCACCATCGAACGCATGACACCAGCAGATTGGATGATGCGACGCCATCGTACTACCCTCGAACGTCGAGGTATCCAGCGCCAGCAGCTCGCGCGTTCCCGCAACCGGCAACTCCCGGAAATTGTACCACTCGTCCGTGCGAATCCACGTGGGCGTCAGATGGCGCGTGGCCGGATGTGTCGCATCCACAACGTTGATCGTCGCCTCCTGAACATGGGGATGAATCCGGAACCAGGCGCCGACGAGCTTTCCGTACCACGGCCACTTGTATTCTGTATCGCTCGCCGAATGCACGCCGACGAATCCCCGCCCCGACGTGTACCAGCGTCTGAAGGCCGCTTCCTGCGACGGATCCAGAATGTCGCCCGTCGTATTCAGGAAAACGACGACATCGAACCGAGCAAGATCGTCATCATTGAACTGGTTCGCGTCCTCACTGGCCTCGACGGCGATGGCGTCCTTGTCGCAGATCTCATGAATCGCCCGCACGCCATCCGGGATCGACTCGTGCCGGAATCCCGTCGTCTTTGAAAACACGAGAACGCGTGTTTCCTTCGTATTGCTCTCGGCCGCGCGCTCGGCGCGGCTCGCCGCGCCGGGAATCTCGTTCAGCGTGTACCACGCCTCGGGTGACCAGAGGCGCTCACCCGTCTCGCTTCTCAGGTCGGTCCGGAGATAGACAAGACGCCCCGGCTTCAATCCCGGAACCGTGATGCGCACAGACTTCCCGTCCGCCGCGGCGTCGGCCTTCGAGACGAAGAGGACCTCCTCGTCGACCTTGGGTCCTCCGTACTCCGGCGTCGGTACGTAGCGCCATTGTTTCATCGTGTAGTACGATGGCGTCTCCAGCATCGCTCTGGGCACGCTGTCCGTGAACCGAATCTCGAATCCGTCGGTCCGGGCGCACATCGAGTGGAATTCGAACACCGGCGCGCCAGTGGGAACGAGTCGTTGCAGCCCCGTGCGGGTACCGCGCCACGCCCAGTCCCAGTACTCGCCGATGCAGCCCACGTAGATGGCGCCGCCCGGGCCCCGGCAAAGTCGATTCACGCCACCCTCGAACCCCTGCGTGAATCGAAACACGGCGCCCTGAAGCTGACCATGGACCTCTTCGAGATTCGCACGGCGGATGCCCCCCATCGTCAGTTCACCGATGAGCATCTGGTCTTTGAACGGACCCGCGTCGATCCAGAGCATTGATGTGGGCGAGTTGGCGAGCTCATTCTGCGGCAACCACAGCGCCGGGAGCCTGACGGGGTGTTCGACGAAATCCGACGGCGCCCCCGACGCGGGATAGCGCCGCGTTCGGGCGCCGCATTCGTTGTAATGCCCGTAGAAGGCGCCTTTGACGATCTGGTTGATCTTGCTGGCGGGCGTCCAGCCGCCCTGATTCTCACCCACGAAGACATCGCCGCGCGGATTGGCAAGCACGCCGTTCGGCGTTCGCAGCCCCCCCGCCAGGTATTCGATTTCCCCCGTCCTGATGTTGATCTTCATCGCGTCGCCGCGATGCGGTGGGTTGGGATAGTTCTTGCCTCGAATCTCGCCCTCGATCAGTTCGTTGTCGCCATATTCCATCGCGACGGAGAGTGTCGCGTAGAGATAACCGTCATGATGGTCGAGGCCGAAGGTGAAGTGATGGTAGTTGTCGCTGATCCATCCGCTGGCAAGCGTCGTCCGCGTCTCAAATGTGCCGTTACCGTCACTGTCCTCGAGCTTTGTGATCTCATCCCGCTGTGCGACATAGATCGCGCCGTCGACGACGCAGGCGCCGAGCGGATGGTAGAAGCCTTCGGCGAGGCGCTCGACCTTGATGTCATTCGGATCGCCGGCGCTCAGATTCGAGAGCGCCCAGAGTGTGCCGTTCGGCCTGGTGAGAATGATCCCATTGTTGCGCGGTTCAAACGTCCCGACGAGCAGGCGACCGTCGGGCAGCCACGCCATGCAGCCGACCATGGGCTGAAAGTCATCGGGATGAATCGTCTCGACGCGCCAGCCCGGATGGACCGACTCCAGCGGTATCCCATCACCGGGCCGGATTCCTTCGACATCCATCGACGTCTTCTTCACGCCGGGGGACACGACGCGCGTGATGTTCTTTTCCGTTCGCAGCGCAGACGATGGAACAAGTTCAAAGGCGTCCGTGTCCGGTCTTTTCCAGGAAAGCGAGAGGTGCTGATCGACGGCGCCTTCGAAGTAGAGGATTCGGAGCGGATGCAGTCCCGCATCCAGGCGGACGGCGCCGTCGGCGTCCTGCTTCGAGTGTGGCCCCTGATTCCAGACGACGCGTTCGTTGTCGATGAACAGGATGGAACCGTCATCGCTCGTGAGACGCATCGTGTGTACGCCCGGCGCTTCGACATTGAGATAGCCCGTCACGACGGCGATGAAGTCATCTTCGAGTCCAAAGTCGGCGCCGTCGAAGTAGATCGTGTCGCGGCGTTCACTGACGTTGGGCGTCTGCCCGGGCGCGGGCTCGCAGACGCGTGAGATCCCGGGCGCAACCTGATAGGCGCGATAGGAGACACCGGGCCCGAGTTCAGACGGATCGGTCTGGCGCGGTGGCGCCGCTGCAGTCGCAACGACACTGGAATGAAGAATCGTCGCCCACAGGAGGATTCGTGAAAAGTTCATGCGGCGGAGTATAGCGAACACAGTGCGCCGCAATAGGAAGTTCGTCAGAAAGAAGCCCTGCACGCGCCCGATGAGCCAGGCGAGGCGGATTACTCATAGATCCGCCCGCAAACGAAGAACGCGTTGAACCTCTCCCAGCTGACCGCCGGCGATTTCAGCGGCGGTCTCATCGTGTCGTCCCGGCGCCCCGCCTCCTCGGATTCGGCTTCGCCCCGCACAGCCGGGGGAATCGACTCCACCTGGTATGCCAGCTCGTCACCGGGTTCCCGCATTCTGAACGTACCCGCCAGGGCGCATCCCAGGTAGCCGACTGTTTCGAAGTTGAACCACCGCTCGCCTCGAGGCGCGTCCAGGCCGAATTCGCGCCACTCCCCCTGCAGGGTCCCACTCTCGTCCATCTCACGGAGGTCGACAATCTGCCGCACAATCTCTGCGCGACAGCCCGCGTATATGCGATCATCTCGCGACAACCCGTCGTATTGATGTCGCCATTGTTCCTCAAAGGCGACTGGCGCGCCCGTGAAACCAGACTCAATCAGGCCCAGAAACTCCGTCATCGTCAGCGACGGGCGATCGCTGAACATGACCAGACCACCGAGGATCGCGAGCAGATATGACTCAAGCGTGCGATCGCACGCGTCATGGCGCGCAATCAGATCGTCAATGGCTTTGCAGAGATCTCGCTTCGTTCGGATTTCCGTCGGCACGAATTCCTGATCCTCTGCGCCTGTCAGAACTCGGAAGTTCGTTCGGGGTGAAATGAGACCTCTTCCGGCGGCCACGAGGCGCCCGCGCGCCCGCAGGAAACAGCGCGGACGCGATGCCCCGCATTGTAACAACTCTCGTCCCTGACAGGCTGACCGATCGTCGCCTCCGACTGCGGACACCTCCGTCCCCCGGGGCGGAAATGCAGAAAAGCCGAGCGCGACCGGTATCCACCGTCATCGCGTCTCGGCTTGGTTGCTTTTGCTCCGGGGAGACCAACTCGGGATGCCTCCAATCCCGAACTTTCTCCGCCGGAGCGCGTGGAAGTCTGGTGACGTCGCTGGATTTACCAGGCGACGTAGCTGCGTCGAGCGGCGCTCGAGCGCGTTCGGCTGTTCGAGCGAACCTTCGAGCCGTTCGTCGTGCGGCGCGAGCTTGTTCGCGTCGTGCCCGTTCGTCGAGCCGACGTGCGTCGCGTCGAGGCCTTGCTGCTCGTCGTCTTGCGGCTGGCCGTCGGTCGGCCCGTCGTCTTCTTGACGCCCGTCGTGAAGTTCACCATGTTGAAGTTCTTCGTGACCCAGGCGCAGCCGCCGAAGCCGAAGTTCTTCCAGTTCTTGCTGCACTGTCGCAGTTCCATGCAGATCCGCTTGGCTTCGTTCTTCAGGAACGTCTTCTCGCCCGTCGTCTTGGCGACCTTAAAGCGTCGCTGGCAGCGATTGAAGAACGCCTGCTTTCGCTTGATGTCCGCCTGGTACTTCGCCTTGGTGATGTTGCCAGAGTTCATGGCCATGTTTCGATTCCCTCTAAAATGAAATCGGTCCGATTGCGCCACAAAGGTCCATTACCCGTGGCTGTCTTGCGTCGTCGGCAAGCCAATGTGGCGAGTTAAGTTGCGCATCGGGGCGCAACATCCGATCCCGGGCCGCCATCGTCGCGTCAAAACCCCCGCCAATCCACGAGCCCACCCATAACCCACCTGTTTTGCAGCACTTACAACGGGACCCCGCCGGACGCCCCGTGACAGCCCTGTCCGGCGCGTTGCAAAAAATCGACACATATTTTTTCCGTTGATCGGCCCTTTGCGTGAATCGCGCGCGCGTGACGATGCGTCATTCATCGCGCGATTCGAGACATCAAATCGTCGACGATGCGCGCATCGATGCGCTCGCCAAACCCCGCGCCGCGCTTCTCGTGATCGGAGACGACGTGGGTGTCCGATCCGCCTGTCGCGACGAGATCGAACCGCTTCGCGAGTCGCGTCAGACGCCGTCGCCAGATCTCATTCTGCCCGGGATGCCAGATTTCGATTCCGCCGAGACCTTCCGACTCAAGACGCGCGACCAGCGTTTCCAGCTCCAGGTCCGATTCACATCGAAGCGTGACCGGATGCGCGAGGACCGCCACCCCTCCGGCATTGCGGATGGCCGATATGCAGGCGCCGGCCGTCATCTCGACGCCGGGCGCATAGGCCTTGCCACCTTCACCCAGGTAATCACGAAAGGCGGACGCGTAGTCCTTTGCGTGACCGCCACGCACGAGGGCGGCGGCGATATGCGGACGCCCCAGCGCCATCCGCCCGCGCTGTTCCATGAGACGCTGTTCGTCGATCTCAATCCCCATCGCGCGAAGCCGCTCAAAGATGCGCTCATTGCGTCGCCATCGCGCCGACTGGGCCGCGGCAAGGTGCACACGAATGCTCTCCGCCGAGGGATCGAAGCCATAGCCGAGAATGTGCATCGTTCCGCGACGACAGGCCGCGTCCAGCTCAACGCCGCTGACGAATGTCATTCCGAGATTGTGAGCCGCGTCGCCCGCCTCACCCAGGCCGGCAACCGTGTCGTGATCTGTCAGGGAGACGACAGACAGCCCGCGGATGCTCGCGAGCTTCATAAGATAGGCGGGCTCGTAGTGACCGTCGGAGGCGCGTGAGTGCATGTGGAGATCGGCCCAGCGCGTGGGCGTTGCGCCACGCTCGTGGGACGACGAAGCGCAACGTGCCCCGCCGCGTCGGCGACGGGCGCTACGCGTCAAGAACGCCCCGCTGGGTCAGCAGTTCCACGACCCTTTCGGCGCAATCCTCGACGGACATTTCTGTCGTGCGCAGCGTCAGTTCCGGGGCGTCGGGCGGCTCGTAGGGATCGTTCACGCCCGTGAAGTTGGAAATCTCGCCCGCCCGAGCCTTCCTGTAGAGACCTTTCGGGTCGCGCGTCTCACACGCCTCGACAGGCGTGTCCACGAAGACCTCCAGGAACGGGAGCGAGGCCGCCGTGTGCAGGGCGCGGACCAGCGCGCGATCGGATCGATAGGGACTGACGAACGATGTCAGGGCGATCTGCCCCGCATCGGCAAAGAGCTTCGCGACTTCACCGATGCGGCGAATGTTCTCTGCGCGATCCTCGGCCGAAAAACCGAGGTTCCCACAGAGGCCGTGGCGAATGTTGTCGCCATCCAGCACATAGGCGGCGTGACCCGATTCGACGAGCAATCGCTCGACCGCAAAGGCGATCGTGCTCTTGCCGCTGGCGGGCAGCCCCGTCAGCCAGACGGTGCATCCCGCCTGTCGAAGCAGCGCGCGACGACGCTCGCGCGAGACATGGCCGGCGTGCCAGCGAACGTTCTCGGATTGTCGGGACGGCTCAGGCAACTCAGGGCGCCTGCTGGAAGAGCGGCGTACTCAGATAGCGTTCACCTGAGGACGCGAGGATCACGACGATCAGCTTGCCGGCGTTTTCGGGCCGCGAAGCGACGCGCTCGGCCGCGCAGATCGCCGCGCCGGAGGAAATACCACAGAGGATGCCCTCTTCCTTGGCGGCGCGTCGGGCCCATGACATCGCCTCATCCGACGACACGCGCTGAATCTCGTCGAAGATCTCCGTGTTCAGGACGGACGGCGCGAAACCGGCGCCAATGCCCTGGATCTTGTGGGACCCCGGCTTGATTGGCTCCTTGGCGCGCATCTGCGTCAGAATCGGTGACTCCTCCGGCTCGACGGCGACGGATCGAAACTCCGGTTTCTTCTGCTTGATGATCTCGCTGACACCCGTGATTGTTCCGCCGGTGCCGATTCCGGATATGAGGATGTCGATGCGACCGTCGGTGTCATTCCAGATTTCCTGGGCCGTCGAGCGGCGATGGACTTCAGGATTCGCCGGGTTATCGAACTGCTGCGGCATGAAACTGCCGGGACGCTCTTCATGGAGTTCCCTGGCCCGACGGATCGCGCCCGGCATTCCCTCCGCCGCGGGTGTCAGGACAAGGTTCGCGCCGAGGGCCTTGAGCAGCATTCGACGTTCCATGCTCATCGACTCGGGCATCGTCAGCGTCAGCGCGTACCCCTTCGCGGCGCAGACGAAGGCCAGGCCGATGCCCGTATTGCCGCTCGTGGGTTCGATGATCTCCGTCCCCGGCGAGAGCTTCTTCTCATGCTCGGCCGCTTCGATCATCGCCTTGGCGATACGATCCTTCACGCTGGCCAGCGGATTCATGTACTCGAGCTTGGCGTAGACTTCGGCGTCTGACTGGATAATGCGATTGAATCGAACGAGCGGCGTGTTTCCCACGACGTCGAGAATGCTTGCATACAGCTTGGGCATGTTGGGCGCCTCCGGCTTGTGTTTGAGCGTCGGACAAACATCGCGGCGGCGTAAGTTCGCAGCGACGTTCGAGTTTCGGACAACCAGGGACCGCATCACGCGGCGCAATCTCCACCCTCGTCACGGGCGGTGTCACTATTTTATAACCGCAGATCGGCGATACGAGCAATGAATGCGGCGGAATCTGAATTGGGACCAATGTAGCGTTCGCCGAACAGGACGACCCAGCCGAACACGCCCACGATCCACAGAATAAGGCAGATGGCGATGATCAAGTGACGGTTTGTCGATGGTTCCGGCGGCGGCTGCCTCATGCGACGCTCCGTTGATCCGAATCCGTGACGCGGCGGCCCGCCAGACCGGCCCGCTCACGGTCCGTAATTCGGACGGCGAAGTCGAGTCCCAGCCGGTTCTCGGCCATCACTTCGATCTTCCCGGCGCGGGCCGTCAGGTAGTCCACGTCCTCATCCACGACGATCAGCAGCGCGGGCGGTTCATCCTCTTCGGACGCCGATGGCTCCATGCCGGCGACAGACGCCTTCCGCATTTCCTCGATCATCGCGTCGGCGTCGGAGGTGTCCGTTCCGCATTCGGCGGACTTCGCGACTGAATTGTCCGATGCCAGCGACGTGTCGGTGTCGGCCCCATCCGCCGCGACCTGCGTCGAGCGAGGGAGGACAGCGGCGAGGAATTGTTCGTCGGCCGGCGACAGTTTCAAGGGTGATCGCCGGCGAGAGAAGATCAACCAGAGCGACACGACATTTCCCAGCAGCGTCAGGGCGACGGCGCCCAATGCGACATATCGCGATGGCAGCCTCATGCTCCCAATGGCAATCGCGGGCGACTCATCCGTCGACACGTGCGGAGCGCCGCTCGCGTCGGCCATCGCCAGTCGATTGTCCTTCGTGCGGTCGGCGGACTGACTGAGTCGAGACAGCTCGCCACGCAGCGAACCGATCTCCCGTTGCGACGCCGCGATCTGTTCCCGCAGTCCCGTCAGCTCGCGCTGCAACTTCTCATTGAGCTCCGTCGCATCGCCCTGGTCGCGAATCTCATCGATCCGCGAGACAGCCTCCGCAACACGCGACTCAAGGGCGTGGAGCCGCGCCGTGTCAGCGACATGCCGAGGCGCGTCGTCCGAACGGGGCGCGGCGCGCTCGAGCGCGTCGGCCATGAGCCTCGCTTCCACCGGATCGATGTCGTTGCGATGCTGCCGAAGGTAAGGCGCGCCCAGCCAGTAGGCGAAAGTGATCGAGCCGCACACCCAGACAATCATGATGCCGCCGATCAGCAGGCGACTGCCGCGACGGCCCGTCATGGCGTTGGACGGGTCGATGACGTAATGGCGACGCTCGGCCTCGGCCTCGCGCCGTCTGTAAAACGATCTGGACACGCTTCTGAGTGACTCCCACACGGCGAGACGAACTTTTCGCCCCGCTGATTACATCGGAATGAATGCTGGATCGCCCATACCCCGGTCGGGAACATCCGAACAACCGACGGGAATCGAGCGAGAATTGCCTGAAAACCCGCAGAAGTCGCTCCGCCACTCATCACCCTGGCCGGACGGCGCTCGACAGGCGACGCGTCGCTCGCGCCCGCTTGTATCACGATCCGGCTGAAGTCGGCCCGCCGCACTTGAATCGCGACCCTGGACCGGTAACAATAAGGCAACGCCGCCGGCGATGAGTTTCGCCGCGCAATCATCCCTCTCGCTGTCTCGCCCACGCGGGACGCCTCGCCGACGCTCGCAACTTCGGGAGGTTCTGATGAACCCAGCCGCACGATTCGTCTCGCGTTTTACCTTCTGCGCCTGCGCTCTGGTTCTGGCGGAGTCGCTGAGGGCCGGCCCGGCCGATCTCCTTGACCAGGCGGTCCGGGAGACGAACGGACGCAAACAGGCCAACGTGGACGCCGCCGACATCGGCAGGATCGTCGCAACGGCCGATCGGCTGTTTGACCAACAGGCGTTTACAGAGGCGGTCCGCCTCTATGAGAAGGCGTATCGGCTCGCGCCCGACGATCGGGCGAATTTCGCGCGGATGCTCGTGGCCCGACGGGCCGCCGGCCTGATGTCGGACAGCGATCGCGAGGCGTTGTCGATCATCGAGGAGGAACGCCGGGCGAATGTCGCCTCGGTCTTTCGGGGTGTCCGCCTGAGCGTCATTCAGTCGCGCGAGGCCCTCGGCGTGGGCGACATCGACCTGGCCGAACGGCTGATCGCGAACGCCGAATTCGACCTGCGCGGACTGCCCTCTGAGATCGACGCGACACCGTACTGGCGGAAGCTGACGGCGGCGCGCAAGTCCATCGCACGGAAGCGTGGATACGACCCGGGCGACACGCCGGACGGGTCCGTCGGCCAGTCCGAGCCATCGCGTGTGGCGCCCGCCGCCGATGACGTTCTCCTGCTGGATGACACGGGCGAGGAGGAGACAGCGGCGCCGTCCTCAAAACCCATCGTCGTCGATCTTGCGTCCGATTCGAACACCGGCGAAATCATCGACGTTGATGAACTGCTGGCCGCGACACAGCGACGGCTTGAGTACGATCGGGACCTCGATCGCGCCATCGCCGCCGCCCGGGCGGACATGCTCCTGACGGCGGCGGAGGCCGCGCTTCCCCCCTCCGCCAATGGCGGCATGACCTTCCCGTCGGACTGGGCGGAGAAGTCCGCTCGACGTTCGAAGTACCGTGATGGCGTCATCTACCGCACGCCGGACTTCACGGGCCCCGATGGCCAGACGTATTACACAGCCATCTACGATCTCGGAGACCTGACGCATCCGGTCCCGAACTTCTATGCGCCGTGGGCCCTGTCGGGCTGGGAACAGCGCGTCCAGATGGAAGATCGGGCGGCCCTGCGAAATCGCAGCCAGATTTTCGGCGGCTACGCCGATGACCTGGCGGCGGGCCTGCCGCTGCTCCATTTCTTCGGCGGCATCGACAACAACGCCGTGTCCACCCGGAGCGATCCGCGGGAAACGCAGCGTGTCGTGCGAATGATTGAGCAATTCATGCGGTAGCCATCCCGATCGGAATCACTCGATCAACACCAACCGCGCCGCAACTCCGGCCGTCGGCGCCACGCCACGCACAAGGCGCAGCGCAATTCGTGCGCGGCGACGCGTCACGCGAGACGCCTGCAACCGCAATATTAACAACAGGTTAAGATTCTGATTGACACGCGTCGGCGTCCGATCGACACTGAGTGGATGAGGTGGTTCGGGACGAATGGAGTCGGACCGGGACCCTCGATCTCGGGGCGTCCAACACCTCGCCCGACACGAGGAGCGAGTGGAATGAATCGAAAACGCCTAATTCGGACAAAGAAGCTGTTGCTGGTGGTGTCCGTCGGTGTCGCGTTCAGCGCGCTGAGTTGTGTCACTGCCGCAACGGACGTGTTTGGAACAGGACTTTCGCTGACGGGCATCAGCGGTCTGCTCGGCCCCGCCGGTCCGACGGCCACGGGAATCGGCACGGGACTGGACGCCCTGGCCGACCTCCTTCGACTGGCCCGCTGATCATCGGGCTTCGGCGCGGATCCTGTTCATCGCATGACGGCGCCACTGACGGCGGGCGACCACAGTGGCGGCGCCCTGGATCGTCCCGTTTCCCATCCGAATGCGGACGTTCATCGACAATCCCCTCCCCGGCGGCGATACGCGCCCGCGGCGATTGCGGCTATAACTTCTCTCAATGTCACTACCCATGGTTGCAATCGTTGGCCGACCCAATGTCGGCAAGAGTTCCCTGCTGAACTGCCTGACACGACAGCGCATCAGCATCGTCGAGCCGACGGCGGGCGTCACGCGCGATCGCGTGAGCGGCGTCGTCGAATATGAGGATCATTACTTCGAACTGATCGATACCGGCGGCTACGGCATCGACGACCACGACAACCTCACGGAGTACGTCGAGGGGCAGATTCAATACGCGATTTCCGGCGCCTCGCTGATTCTGTTTGTTGTCGACCTGCTGACGGAGATGACGCCGCTGGACGCCGAGGTCGCTCGGCTGCTGCGCGGAACACAGACGCCCGTCCTGCTCGTGGCCAACAAGGCCGACACGCCCGCCCATGAAATCCAGGCGGGCGGCGCCATCTCGCTGGGATTCGGCGAGCCGATCTGCGTCTCCGCCCTCCACGGACACAATCGGCGCGGTCTGCTGGACAGGATCGTCGAGATGCTCGGCGATCTCTCACTGGAGGAACCGACGGCGCCCGTCATGAAGATTGCGCTGGTCGGCCGGCGGAACGTTGGCAAGAGCACGTTCATCAACGCCCTCGCCGGCGCCGATCGCGTGATCGTGAGCGAAGTGCCGGGGACAACCCGCGATTCGGTCGATGTCCGCTTCGAGATGGCGGGCCGCGAATTTCTGGCGATCGACACGGCGGGGCTCAAGCGACGCAGCAAGCACAAGAACAGCATCGAGTATTTCAGCTCCCATCGCGCGCTGGCGTCGATCCGTCGCGCCGATGTGATCCTGTTCCTGATCGACGCAACGGCGCCGATCACGGAGGTGGACAAGAAGCTCGCCGAGTATGTCATCAACGAATACAAGCCGTGCCTGATGGTCGTCAACAAGTGGGACCTGGCAAAGGGTCAGGCCAACGCGGAGGACTACGCCGACTATCTTGCAAAGACGATGCCGCACCTCGCCTACGCGCCGATCGCCTTCACGACGGCGACGCAGGCGCGAAATATCCAGTCGACGATCGACGCGGCGCAGGGACTCTTCAACCAGGCGCGGGCCCGCGTCACAACGGGCGAACTGAATCGGGCGATTGACGACGCGCTCGGCGCCCGCCAGCCATCGTCGGACAAGCATGGCGCCCAGCCCAAGATCTACTACGCGACGCAGGTGTCGATTCTGCCGCCGACGATCGTGCTGTTCGTGAACAATCCCGCGCTCATGCGGGATCAGTATCGCAGGTTTGTGGAGAAGCGGCTTCGCGAAACTTTACCCTTCCCTGAGACGCCGGTACGATTGATCTGGAGGGGTAAGCCGCAGAGAGACGCGACTGGCGCCGCGGGGCGACGTCAACCGATGGAAACGTCTGACGATTCGTCCGACGACGAGTTCTGATCCAGTACGCCTGCAAGAGTCGTTCGATGAGTATCGAATTCCACTGCGAACACTGTAACAAAGTCGTGCGAGCGCCCGAAGACGCCGGCGGTCGTCCCGGCAAATGTCCGCACTGCGAGGGGACAAACTACATCCCTCGGCCCGACTCGGGGGAAATCCCGCTGGAACCGCTCGACGAAGCGTTCGAACGGCATCGCAAGGAATCGGCCGCCGAGGATTTCGCCTACCAGCGGCGCATCATGGCGGATCGCGCCGCGCCGGGCGAGCCGACACGGGCCGGCCGCGCCGGACTCGGACGTTCCACCAGCGATTCAGGCCGATACGAACGAAGCGCCCCGGTCCCGGCCGGCGATATCCTGTCCGACAAGCAGATTTCCTCCCTGATTGTGTCGTTCATCAGCGCCATGGCGAACGGCGCCCTCGACAAGGCGGACGAGATTTCAAGCCGCCTGAAGCCGAGCGCCACCAAGGTCAGCGCTGTTCTGGACGACATGCTGAGCGCCGAGAACATTGCCGGCTACGGCCTGCCGACCCTCCCGAAGCCCGTCCTGAACGGATTCGTGAAGCAGCTCCGCGCGAAGATTTCATAAAGCGGCTGTGAATCGGCGGCCCCGAGCGTATGCTACGGTTCTTTTGGAGGGTTGCGCGCTCGCGCGGCGTCCGATCGGAATTCCCGGCGAGCCCGCCCCGTTATCCTGACGGTCCGAATGCGGCCTCAGTGTATGGCGGGAAAACTTGTCCCCCGCCCGCATATGATCGCTGACGGGAATGTGAGTTCACGGCGTCACGCCGCCATCTGCTATGACCGACTTTCTTTCGGACCAGCCCAGCGATCATCGCAACGTCGAACGCGTCGCTGTCGTCTGTCCGCATTGCGGCCACGCTTATCGGCTCGCCCGAACGCTCGTGGGTCGCAAACTCAAATGCAAAGAGTGTCGCGAGTACTGGCGCGCCAAGGAAATTCCGGCGGACGAAATCAGCCGCTACCGCAGGGATCGCGTCGGCGCGGATTCCGGCCGGACGGACCTCTACAACGAGGGCGTCAGTCACAACGACTCGAGCTCCGTCGCCATCGACATGAGCTGGGCCGGCAGGAAGATCGGCCGCTACATGGCCAAGTCGCTGCTCGGCCACGGCGGCATGGGCGTCGTCTGGCGCGCCCATGATGACTCGCTCCGACGCGATGTCGCCCTGAAGATCCTGACGCGCACGCGCGCGGATACCGAACGCTCCGGACTCAACCTGGATCTCTTCATGCAGGAGGCCCGCGCCGTCGCGAGGCTCCAGCACCCGGCCGTCGTCGCCATCTACGAAATCGACGAGGATCACGGCCATGTCTTTCTCGCCCTCGAGCTCATGGACGGCGGCACGCTCAAGGAGCACGTGGAACGCAACGGTCCCATCAAACCACGTCGACTCTTCGAGTGGATGATCGCGCCGGTCAAGGCGCTGGCCCTCGCGCATCGCAGCAACATCATTCATCGCGACATCAAGCCGAGCAACCTGATGTTCGACGATCACGGTCACATGAAGCTCATGGACTTCGGACTCGCCGATGTCGCCGGCGAAGACGTGAGTCATCGGCTGCGCGGAAAGGCCGTCGGCTCACTGGGCTGGATCGCACCGGAAACGGCGCAGGGCAGGGAGACAACGACGCGCAGTGACCTCTACAGCCTGGGACTCGTCATGTATTACGCCATGACGGGCAAGCCGCTGATCAACGGCAAGTCTCGCTCAATCGTTATCAACCTTCATCGCAATCCGCCGCCCCCCAACCTGGATGCCGTCCCCGGGCTGACGCCGGCGGGTCGACGACTGCTTGAGAAGTGCCTGGAAGTCGATCCGGAGGCGCGCTTCCAGACCGCCTCGGAACTGCTCCACGAGCTGGAGACCTGCGCCGCGGAAGACATCTCGTCAAAACGGCAGCAGCGAAAGGCGACGCTGACGTTTGTGGCGATCGCGGCCATCATCAGCGCCATCCTGAGCGTCGGCAGCGTCCTCTACTACATGGTCGACATGATGAATCGCGAGCAGGCCGCCGCGGAACCGGCGCACACAGTGCGATCCGCGCTCCCCGATCAGGCCAATCGTGACGCGACCCCCGCCCCGGCGCCCGCCGCCACGACGGAACCTTCGGCGCCCGACGCGCCGTCCGCCGGGATATCGACAAGTCCGGCGCAGGCGTCGCAGCCGGCTGTCGAGAAGATGCGCCTGTCGCCGACGAGCGACTTGTCTGACTATCGCGAACCCTGGCCGGGCATCGTGGATGTCACTGAGTATCCGTTCATCGCTTCCGCCCGCGGCCGCGTCTTTCATCGCGCCGATGCGGAGTGCGCCGCGAAGATCTTCGCCTCCAACCTGACCGTCTTCAAACGCTATGCGGACGCGATCGCGGACGGCAGAACGCCCTGTCCGCAATGCCATCCGGAGTCGTCCGTTGCCGAGACGTCGGCCGCGATTCCGGCGCCCTGACGCGCTTCGCCTGTCAGGTTCCTCCTTTCGACCCGCGTTGACGCACTGGCGTCCGATTTCTTTTACTATTTCAGTGGACACACCTCCTCCGACTGGCCATTGGAGCTTGTGATGACGCCTGAGGATCGGGATCTGACCGCCGCCAAGGCGGGCGATCACGCCGCGTTTGCCCGGATCTATGACCGGCACGCCGCGGTCGTGGTGTCGTATTGCCGATCCCGCGGCGACGGCGACGGAACGGACGCGGCGCAGGAAGCCTTCCTTCGCGCGTTCAATCTGCTCGAACAGGTCGCTTCGCCCAGGGCGCTGCGATCGTGGCTGATCGGCATCTCCCGGCGCGTCTGCGCCGAACGACGCCGCGCCGCTCGACGCAGAAACCATCACGAGGAGCAGGCCATGACGATTCGACTCGCCGATCGGGAGCAGCCCCGCGTCAGTGACGCCGCCATTCGGGCGGAGCGCATGCAATCACTGTCACGCGCCCTTGAGAAACTCCCGGACGACGAGCGACTCGCCATCCACCTGTTCTATCTCGAAGACGACGCCGCCAACGCCGCGGCCGATTCGCTCGGCTTGTCGCGCAGCGGTTTCTACAAGCTTCTGGCTCGAGCGCGACAGCGACTCGCCAACGCCATGCGGGAGGTTCCCCAGTCATGACCGATCGATTCGACGAACAACACGGCCCATTCGACAACGACTCCCCGGAAATGCGAGAGCTCGACGCCCTGCTCCGGGAGTGGCACACACGAAACGTGAGCGCCGCCGCCGAGGGCCGCGATCGGCTCCTCGCGACGCTGACGTCCCGCAAGCCCGCGCAGGCGTCAAACGCGATCGGACAACGAGACAACGCCCCTCGTCCTACGAGACAATCCGCCCAGGCGGACGCGTCGCTGCGCATTCGCAACTGGCGTCCCTTCCTGGCGAAGTTCAGTCCCGCCGCCGCGGCGATACTCCTCATCGCGGTCCTCATCGCCTTCAATCCCGGTGGGCAGCGACGATCCCATGCCGACGTCATCTACGCGCCGGAAGGCGGCGCGCTGACGGCCCTCGACCACGCCGGCCGCGTCATGGGCCCCTGCCCCCTGAAGGATACGTTCGTCGACGTCGACATCTCGGGCCGATTCGCCCGCGTCACGCTCTGGCAGACGTTTCACAATCCGTACCACGACAAGATCGAGGCGGTCTACACGTTTCCACTGAGCCACAATGGCGCCGTCGATCGCATGACGATGAGCATCGGCGATCGCGTCATCGTCGGCGAAGTTCACGAACGCGCAGAAGCCAAACAGATCTACGAAGCCGCGAAGCAACAGGGACATGTGGCGGCGCTGCTCGAACAGGAACGCCCGAACATCTTCACCCAGTCCGTCGCCAACATCGAACCGGGCGCGGAGGTCCTCGTTGAGATCAGCTACGTCGAGACGCTTGCGCCGAAGGATGGCGTCTGCGAGTTCGCATTTCCGATGACCGTCGCGCCGCGGTACATCCCCACGTCGGACGAGCGACCGCTTGGCGACGCCGAGCGCTTCGCCATCCCGCGCGACGGTGTCAACCTCCTGGCGCCCGGCGAATTCCGCGAGATCGAATCGGAAACGGAGATTGCCTCGAGCCAGTTGCTGCGGCTCTTCAACGCGGCCATGCCGATCGAAATCACGGATCCGGCGGCGTGGGAGAATGACGGCGCTAGCGACGCCACGTCGGAAGTCGCGACCTTCATCACGGACTACGAGGGCGGGCCGAACGAGGCGGGCGCCATCTACTCGAACGGCACAGGCTACGTCGGCAATCGCTGGTTCGCCTTCGATCGCGGCATGCTGCGACAGGGAACGGCCGCGGTTCCGGACGCCGGACGAATTCTGCCGCCGTCAGCGAGTCCCGGCGTCCGTGCTGGACACAACATTGGAATCAGTGTCGCCCTGGACACGGGCGGTCCCGGCATCAGCGAAATCGAGACACCCCTGCATGACACGCTCCTGAAGGAGGAGGCGTTCAACGAAGAAGGCCTGCCCACGCGCTGCGTCATCGATCTCGACAATGAGCGCGAGATTCCGAATCGTGACTTTGTCCTTCGCTGGCGACCCGTGACGAACCAGATCACGGACAGTGTTCTCACGCACACGAGCGACCTGGGGAACTTCGTGACGATCATGATCG
>Ga0116152_10000276_pt1 | contig 41881 bp, 43 predicted proteins | sample AD_UKC119_MetaG_FD_89894 | JGI IMG/M metagenome (GOLD analysis project Ga0116152, IMG submission 89894) | Active sludge microbial communities of municipal wastewater-treating anaerobic digesters from Hong Kong - AD_UKC119_MetaG | ecosystem: Engineered > Bioreactor > Anaerobic > Digestate... | reverse complement strand
TATCTTTTTCTTTCATTCCTAATTTTACCTCTTTCATCGTTTCCACCTCGGTGGAATATTATATCACAGTTGGGACATTTTCCCGGAATAACACCTAAGACATTATCATAGATTAATCATAAACTTAATAAAATAGTCTACTATCAAATTGACAAGTTTGTTTAATTCTAATATACTAATTATGAAGGAGTGATATAAATGAAATTAAGTGGATCAAAAACGTGGGAAAATTTACTAACGGCATTTGCTGGAGAGTCGCAGGCACGAAATAAATATGATTATTATGCATCACAAGCCAAAAAAGATGGTTATGAGCAGATAGCAGGTATTTTTGAAGAAACCGCCAGAAATGAAAAGGAACATGCAAAAATTTGGTTTAAAATATTACACAATAATAGTATGCCAAATACAAAAGATAACTTACTTGATGCTGCTAAAGGGGAAAACTATGAGTGGACAGAAATGTATAAAGAGTTTGCTGAAGTTGCCAAAAGTGAGGGATTTGATGATATAGCAAAATTATTTAGTGAAGTTGCTAACATTGAAAAAGAGCATGAAGAAAGATATTTAAAATTACTTGATAATGTCGATAAAGGCACAGTATTTGATAAAAATGAAGAAATAGTTTGGGTTTGCAGGAATTGTGGATATGTCCATAGAGGAGCTGAAGCGCCAACTGTTTGCCCAGTTTGTTCTCACCCACAATCTTTCTTTGAACAAAAGAATAATAATTACTAAAAAAATCGCTTAGCGATTTTTTTTATTAAAATATATTTTATTTAAATATAATCCTTCACCAAGTACACTTTTTGAATTTCTTTTTTCACTTCCCAAAAATATATTTGTTATATAATCTATTTCTTTTCTACCAATGCCAATATCTATTAATACCCCTACTATATTTCTAACCATATGACTTAAGAACCCATCTCCAACAAATGTCATTTTTATAGTGTCACCTTTTTTGTATATCGTGCACTTCAAAATTGTCCGAACACAATTGCTTTTTTCAATCTGATTGGTTGTAAAATTTCTAAAATCATGTTTGCCTAATAACAATTTACTGGCTTTTCTCATTCTAATAATATTGATAGGTTTATTAAACTGATAAATATATTTATTTTTAAAAGGGTTATATTCACCAACATTTATTAAATATATATATTCCTTTTTTATGCAATTATATCTAGCATGAAAGCTATTATCAACAATACTAACATTTTTAATACTAATATCTTTATCAATCAGATTATTAATAATATATTTAAATTTGTCTGGATCATATTTTTGATTAATATCAAAATGAGCATATTGATTTATTGCATGAACTTTAACGTCGGTTCTACTAGTAGCATGAATCATTATTTTTTCTTTTGCAATTATGGTTAAAACTTTTTCTAATTCACCTTGTACTGTTTTTCCCGCTTTTTGTCTTTGATATCCTAAAAAAGTAGATCCATCATAGGAAAAATTAATTAAATACCTCATATCACTCAATACTCCTATATATATCTTTTATTAAATCTTTTACATTGTCTCTGGCATGAAATTTTATTCCTTTTTTACTATAAACCAATCTGCTAAATTTTACTATTTGTGGGCCATCTATCCCATTTTCTTCCAATTTTTCATAATTATCATTAAAGATATCTTTACTACCTTGTAATAATAATTCGCCTTTTTTAATTACAATATATTTATCACCAAATGTATATGAAAAATCAGTATCATTTAATAATATTACTATTGTTTTACCATACTTAGTTTTTAACATCATAACAACATTCTTAACCATTTCTTTGGCATCATCATCTAAATATCCAAATATATCATCCAAAATTAATAGCTTAAAATGCCTAGATATTGCCATTGCAAATTTTAACAATATCTGTTCACCAAATGATAAATCACCTATAAACTTACTTCTTTTATCTTCTAAACCTACTATTTTTAAAGATTCTTTAATTCTTTTTAATATGGTATCTTTATCATAACCAGCCTGTTCTAAAAATGATACGAATTCTGCATTTATGGTTTTATATCTAAATGTATCTTTACTTGAAATATGTGTTATTTCACAAATTTGAAAATTTAAATTTCCATTTATATAAATGGAACCATCATAATTAGTATCACATGTTAAAAGTTTATAAACATCATATTTAGATTCATCGCCAATAATACAATTAATTTTATTGCCAAATATTTTAAAAGACAAATTTTTAAGTTTATTGTAATTAATATTTTTAAATTCTATTTCCATATATAATAGACCATCCTATCCATATCAGTAACTATTTTATTTACCAAGCCGTATGACCTAAGTTTTAAAGATAAATCTACCATAAAGGGCAATCTCAAACCAATACTATTTATTATTTTTTCATTTTAAAAACTTCCATAGTTTTATCAAAAAATAAAATATTATAATTATTCATCACAAGTACATAATCACTAAAAAGACAATAATCTAACTTATAAGTAGAAAATAAAACTGTCATACCTTTGGCACATTGCTTTTTCAAATATTTCAAGATTTCTTCCGTTTCACTTCTTGAAAATTCTGCAAATAGATTGTCAATTATTAAAACATCTGGATTGGTAACTAAAGCATTTGCTAACAAAAACCTTTTAAAATCAATATCACTTAAAGTTTTCACATCAGTATAAATATAATCGTAAATATTAAACTGCTTTAAAACTCTTTTTATTCGTGATTTAGTCTCCTTATTAGTAACACCATAAGAATATAAAGTATTATATAATTCTTCTTTAATAGAACTATTAAATTTTTTTTTATCATTGACACAGCTTAGTATAAATTTATTATCAATATTTTTTGATATTTCATCTAGTAAAAAAGTCTTTCCACAACCAATAGGACCAATTATAGATATAAATGATCCTTTTTCAATACTTATCTTAAAATTATTTAAAACTTTACTGTCAAAAATAGTCATGCTTTTCTCCTAAATACGTTATATTATAACAAACTATAATTAAAAAAGATAGATTATTTTCTATCCTTTCTCTTCTGTGAATTATATGTTATTTTCAATAACTGCTTCCGTGATAAAAATTTACTCATGAATGCCACTATCTTTATATCAAAACCCGGAATAATCATAAATTTATTTTTATCAAGTGCCATATCAATAGCATATTTTGCTACTTTTTTGCTAGAAATTTGATTTAGGCTAAATTTTACTCCAGCAACATTGTCAAAGTTCGTTGCAACTGGTCCTGGACAAACAACTGATATTTTTACATTTGATTTATTTCTACGCAATTCCTCATAAATTGCAGAAGAAAAACTTACAACGTAACTTTTGGTTGCGTAATATGTTGACATCAAAGGCCCTCCAGGTAATAATCCCGCAACAGATGCAATATTAATTATATGCCCACTGCCTTTTTCTTCAAAATCCTTTAAAAACATTTTAGTTAAAATATGGACTGCTCGAATATTGACATTAATCATATCAGTTTCTTTGAATACATCTGTAGACCTATAATCGCCAAGCGATCCAAAACCAGCACAATTAATCAAAACATCTATATTCTCTTTTTGAGTCACCAAATATAAATCTTTAATGGATTTTTCTACCGATAAATCCATTATTGCTAATTGTATATTTGTTTTTAACTCCCCTTGTAATTCCTCTAGTTTTTGCTTATCTCTTGCGACAAGAATTAAATCATAGCCTAGATTGCTTAAATATCTCGCCATATCTCTGCCTATCCCAGAAGATGCACCCGTGACTAAAGCTTTCATAAAAACCTCCTATTTTTATATTATTTCATTTAGGCAAAAAACAGCGTAGAAAGGAATATATTTAATGCCATTCTTTACCATAAAATTATCTTCACCAACTCTAATTGCCTCTTTCAATTCATATTTATTCATCACAAGTTTCAAGCTTTTTGACTTTGCCATATTTTTTCTAACAATTTCAATTGGAATAATCTTTCCCGATCTAGCTTGAATTAAAAAATCAATTTCTGACTTGCCGCCAGATTGATGATAATATAAATTAAAACCGCTATTTTTAAGTGTCGTTGCTAAATCATTTTCATATAATAAATATAATGTGTGCGAATCCGTAAGCAACTTATTATAACTTATTCCCAATTTTTTAAATAAAATCCCTGAATTAGTATAATATAGCTTAAAGCTATCATCATCTCTATGCTTACTAAGTGGGGGGGTTATATCCTCAACCTTATAACTTCTTAAGACTATATCATTATTTATCATATAATTAATGGCATTATCATATTCCTTGGATCTTCCACCTTGCTTCAACAAACCATATTGAAACTTTTTATTATCTTTTGACAGTTGTAAAAAGATATTATCATACACTTCTATACCACGCTTTATATCGATTAAATTATCTAATAATAATAACATCCCTTTTTGTAAATTTGAATTATTTTGATGATGTGCATTTGTTATGTTTATATCTTTGCATTCTGCGTTTGTAATTATCTCTGGATATCCTCCTGTTAATATATAATCATTATATATTTCAAATGCCATTGTATGAAAGGGCATTTGTACATTTGTTTTAAATGAATCAACAATAAAATCTATTAGTTGCTCTTTGCCCATATATTTTAGATATTCGCTAAAGCTTACTAATTGCATATTTTTGATTACTATATCATCAAATTTTTTATCAATGAGAATATTTTTCTGATTTGTAATCATAATTATGTGATATAAACTATTTCCTAAAAATAATTTTTTTATTTTTTCCAAAACATTTACAGTCACATTATCAAATATAATTAAACTTTCCTCTTGCAAAATAGTTTCTAGTGAAATAGCAGATAAACCTCTAATAACTTTATCCACCGTATTATTTTTTTCTAGGACATAATTAAGTTCAATATTTTCTATACATTCAAAATATATAGTATTCTTATACTCTTTTTTGCCGAAATCCAGCACGCTATATGTCTTCCCACAACTATTTGGGCCATATAATAACATTGGTTTTTTAATTTTATCTTTCTTCCACTGTAAAAGAGTATTGAATATTTTTCGTTCCATAAAAAGTAATCACCTCACATTTATTAATAATTTAATTATAAATTATTAATAATAATAAGTCAACAAGGTGTAAATGAATAATTATACAAAATAAAAAAGACCTATACAAGCGTCTATTTACTTCCTACTTTATGAAACTCCAATCGTAATTTATCTGCTACTGTTACTATAAATTCTGAGTTAGTTGGCTTTGCTTTATCAATATCAACACTATGGCCAAATATCTCTTCCATTAGATCCCAATTACCGCGATTCCAACTAACCTCTATTGCATGTCTAATAGCTCTTTCAACTCTAGAAACAGTTGTATCAAATTTGGTAGCAATTTCAGGATATAATTCCTTAGTTATTCCACCAACAACTTCAGGCCTACTATAAATAATTGATATGCCTTCCCGTATATATTGATATCCTTTAATGTGCGATGGTAATCCTAACTCATGTAATATCTTTGTAATTGATATCTGCAAATTGTTATGATAAAGATTGATAGATTTGTTATCATAATTTTTATCATCTACTGCCTCTAGAATTCTTCTTTCAAGTTCTGCAAGTTCAAACGGTTTTAGTAGAAAATAATCTACTCCCATCTCCGAAACCTTTCTAATAATATCTGGTGAATTATAAGAAGTCAGTACAATAACTTTCTTATCAATGTTAAACCGCTTCATTTGCTCCAATACATACATACCATCTCTTTTAGGCATAACCAAATCTAAAATAATAACATCATAGTCATCTACCCTAGATTTAATCATTTCAAAACCCTCTTCCCCATCTTTAGCATCTAATACGACCTCAATGCTTTTGTGACTGCTAAAATATTCTTTAACCATTGTTACTAGTTGAATATTGTCATCAATCATCAGTACATTCGCATTTTTCATATTCTCTCCCTTCAGTACTGCCGTATAATCATATTCTACTACACATTTAAAAAAGAGTATAGAGCAAAAAAACACTAATTTTGTCGAACAAATTAATTTATACTTTGTTATCTCTAAATTTTTGTATTTCACATTTAAATAAATTATCTTTTATGGTTACGTTTTCTGTCGTTATTTCATTTGCTTTAGTACATGGATATTCACCTACTTTATATAATACATAATTATATATATCCCATCTTTTTTATTTATTTTTACAACTATAGTATCTTGATTATTTTCTTTTTCTAGACTTTTGCTAAATTCGTTATCTTCAACAATAATATACTTTTCTGCCAATAAACTAAGCATATAATTATCTATATCTTTACTAGTTACATATTTATATATAATAGTTACATTCTTATTATACTTATTGTCTATGCTTTCAATTTTTCTAATTCCAACTACATTATATATTGATATAACATCATTTCCAGCAATTGATATCCATAATTTTTCTTCATACTTTCTAACCATAATATATGTTATTGTAATATAAGTAATTATTGTAATCGCTGTTAAACTTAATAATAGTGATGCAACTTGACATATTATATTTGACCTTTTACTAATCATAATTACCACCTTTATTGTAACTATATAACTTTAAATATTTGTTGTACTTTTTTATAATCTGTACTAGCACTGCCGACTAAAACTCCATCCACGCATTGCAAATTAAATATCTGTTCAATATTTGTTTCATTAACACTACCGCCATATAATACCTTTATGTTAACATTATATAATTTTAGCACTATCTCTTTTATAGTATCAATAGTCTCTGCTATCTCTTTAACACTAGCTGCATTCTTGCCTATTGCCCATATCGGCTCATAGGCTATTGTTATAGCCGAATCTATTACTACTTCTTTAAAACATTCTTTTATTTGTTTTAAAAGTACTATGTCAGTTTTCCTTAGCAATCTCTCTTCTTTAGTTTCCCCAACACAAACTATTGGGTTTATTCCAAAGTTTAATGCACTTTTAATTTTTAAGTTTATGTCACTCGTAGTCTCATTAAATAACTCTTTTCTTTCGCTATGCCCAATTATTGCATATGATACCCCCAGAGACTTTAACTGTTTCGCACAAACTTCTCCAGTTACTGCACCCATATCTTTGTAAAATAAATTTTGTACGCCTAACTTAAAATCATATCTGCCATCAAAATATGGTAAATATATATTACTTGGGCATACAACGACATTAATATCTTGAGGAATTCTATCTTTTATTTCAATAATATATTTATTTATTTCCTCTTTTGTTAAAAACATTTTATGGTTTAAAACTAACATCTTTTTCATAAAATCACTACTTTTCCCTAATATTCTTTAGACCAGGCAAATCTTTAGACCCGATATATTCTAATGCAGCTCCACCACCAGTAGATAAAAATGACAATTTATCTGCAAAACCAAATTGGTTGGCACAAGTAACAATATCTCCCCCACCAATTATGCTATACGTTCTTGAATTTGCAACAAACTCCAATATCTTTATTGTTCCCTCTTGATAATTTTTAAATTCATATACGCCTAAAGGCCCGTTCCAAAATAAAGTTTTGGCATCTGCTAATTCTTTTTTGAAAAATTCAACTGTTTTTGGACCAATATCAAGTCCCATTTGATATTTTTTTATTTGATCAGTCATAAGTGCTGGAGAATCAACAAATTCATTGCCTACTTTAAAATCAATTGGCAAAATAATTTTATCGTTATAATTATCTAAAATATTTTTACAAAATTCAATTTGATCATATTCTACTATTGATTTTCCAATTTCAATACCTTTTGCTTTTAAAAAAGTAAATGCCATTCCTCCACCTATTAATATTTTATCTGCCTTTACAACTAAATTTTCTATTACTTTAAGTTTGTCTGATACTTTAGATCCACCCATAATAACCATAAATGGTCTCTCTGGATTATCTAGTTTGTCTAACTCATGCAATTCTTTTTCTACTAAAAATCCTATTGCACTTGATAAAAATGAAGATATCCCAACATTTGATGCATGTTCCCTATGTAGTGTGCCAAAAGCATCATTAATAAATAATTCACCAAGACTAGCCCAATATTTAGCCAGTTCTTGATTATTTTTGCTTTCTTTTGAACCATCAATATCTTCAAACCTAGTATTTTCTAATAATAATGCTTCACCATATGGTAATGATTTAATAGCATTTTCTACTGCTAATCCTGTTGTTGCATTAACGAAATGTACTTTACCATTAAGAAGTTCATCCAATCTCTCGGCAACCGGTTTTAAACTATTGCTTTTAGCATCACTATAAGTCTTAACTTTTCCAAGATGTGATAAAATGATTGCTTTGCCACCATTATCAAGAACATATTTAATAGTTTCAACACTCGCAATTATCCTACTATCATCAATGATTTTACCATTTTTAAGAGGTACATTCAAATCTGATCTAACTATTACTGTTTTACCTTTTACATTAATATCCTTAACATTTACTTTCATTTAGTATCACCAATTATATTTTATCATATATTTTATTAAATAAAAGTGTTAAAATATATTTAAGTGAGTTGATATTATGAGAATTGGTTTGTTTTCTGAAGTATATTATCCATCAATTGGCGGTGTTGCAACTGCGATTACGACTTTAAAAAGAGGTTTAGAAGAGTTAGGACACGAAGTATACATCATAACAACTTCATACAATGATTTTAGATATTGTATAGAAGATAATGGTCATTTGATCAGGCTTTCTGGAATGAAAAGCAATTTGTATGATTTTAGAATTACTGGCCCTATGCATCATAAAGCCTTTACATACTTAAAAAGTTTAAATCTAGATGTTATTCATATTCAGACAGAATTTGGCGTTGGCATGTTTGGTAAGTCCGTTGCAAAATCTCTTAAGATTCCTCTAATTCATACCTTTCACACCTTATATACAGATGATGCATACTTAAACTATGTTCTCGGTGGTAATTTTAAACCACTTACTAAAAAAGCAATAGAAAAATACATCAAACTTTTTTGTAGCAAAAGCATAAATGCAATAACTGTTCCTTCAGAAAAAACCAAAGAAATTCTGGAAAACAAATATAAAATTAAAAGAAATATTTATGTCATATCAAACGGCATAGATTTAGAAAAATTTAATAAATCTAACTTTTTAGAATCAGATATTAATAGTTTAAAGAAAATTTACGGCATTAGTAAAAATGATTTTATTCTTCTTTTTGCAGGTAGAGTTGCAGATGAAAAGAATATTGACTTTCTTATTAAGAATCATACTTCGATAATAAAAAAGAATAAACATGTAAAACTTTTAATTGCAGGCGGTGGTCCTGCACTTGATAAGTTAAAAGATTTAGTTAAAACCTTAAAATTAGAAAAAAATGTTATTTTTACAGATCGTATTGATCCTAAAAATATGAATAGATATTATCAATTAGGGAATGTCTTTGTCACTGCATCAACCAGTGAAACACAAGGATTGACAACAGTCGAGGCATTAGCTTCATCACTACCTGCTTTTTGTATTAATGACGATAGTTTTAAGACAACAGTTATCCCTAACTACAATGGAGATTTGTTTATTGATAATATGGATTATATAGAAAAAATCATTAATATTGTAAATAACAAAAAATTGTTGCGACAAATGGTGCTAAATTCAAGGATGAGCGTTGATAACTATAGTGCTAAAGGTTTTGCTAGCAATATGATAAAAGTATATGAATCATGCAAGAAAAAAAGATAGTTGTCTATCTTTTTAAATTGTGTCTATTTCTTTTAAATTGCACCAATATTTGGCTGTTCTTACCATTTGTGCACTATAACCCATTTCGTTATCATACCAAGCCACCACTTTGGCCATCTGTTTTCCATCAACATCAAGAACTGAAGTACATTTTAAATCAACAACTGCACCATACAATTCACCAATAACATCACTCGATACTATCGGATCATTAGTGTAAGTAATTGTGTTGTTTACATTTTCTTTATATAAATTATTTATTTCTTCTACTGTTGCATTCTTTGATAATTCTAATACCAAATCAACAACAGAACCCGTTGTTACCGGAACTCTAAGCGCAGTCCCAGATAACTTATTATCTAATTTAGGAATTACCTTACCAATTGCTTTAGCAGCCCCTGTTGAGGTTGGTACTATATTTGCAGCTGATGCTCTACCTCTTCTAGATTCTATTCCCTTTTTATGAGCAACATCTAAGTTTGCTTGATCATTGGTATACGCATGCACCGTGGTCATATATCCTTTTACTATACCAATATTGTCATCCAGTACTTTAAGTACTGGCGCTAAACAATTTGTAGTACAACTTGCTGCCGAAATTATTTTTTCATCACCATTTAAAATATTTTCATTAACATTATAAACGATAGTTTTAGCATCACCTTTTGCAGGTGCTGATATTATTACTTTCTTAGCACCAGCAGAAATATGTGCTCTTGCTTTTTCAACATCAGTGAATGCTCCTGTACATTCAAATACAACATCTACGCCTAATTCTCGCCATGGTAAATTTAATGGATCTTTTTCTGCAAATATTTTTATTTCCTTATTCCCTACTATCAACAAGTTTTCCTTAAAATCAATATCTTCCTTACGATATGAGCGATAATTAGTATCATACTTTAATAAATATGCTAATTGTTCTGCATCAGTTAAATCATTAATCGCTACAACATTTATATCGTTATCTTGATCCATTAACCTAAAAACTAATCTTCCTATTCTTCCAAAACCATTTATTGCTACTTTCATATATTTCTCTCCTTCTATTTAATTGTGGAAAAATCCACCACCAATAAATTCCTTTAATATTGCATCATCTGGTACATATCTATCCGGTATTACTAAAAATATTTTTAATAAATTCATAAGCCTTTTGGCATCATCATAATGTTTTGAATCAGGTGACACAGTATATAAGAGTGATTCTGCAAACATCTTTAATACACCCATTTCGTATAACATTGCAGTATTTAATACATAATCTGCCTCATCCTGATATGGAAAAACATATTCCTCTTCTCCTGCTCTTACCTCCCCCCACATATCAAATACTTGATCAACACTATATCCTCTAGTTCTATGATCTCTAACCATCCTTCTCAAAAATCTATTATCAGAAGATGATAATCTATTATATTTATCAATATTCAAATTTGTTAAAGGACACACATATATCTTAAATTTTTTATTTCGAGGAATAGATTTAGTAAGTTCTTCATTGAGACAATGTAACCCTTCTATAATCATTACATCATTTTCATGAAGTTTTAAATTTTTCTCAAATGATTTTGTTCCAGTTACAAAATTAAATGTTGGCACTGTAACTTCTTCTCCAGCAAGCAACTGATTCATCTGCTTATTAAATAATTCCAAATCTACCGCTCTTAATGCCTCAAAATCATATTTACCGTTTTCTTTTTTAGGTGTTTCTTCTCTTTCAACAAAATAATCATCAAGAGAAATCACAACTGGATTTACACCAAACGTTTTAAGATAAAGTGACAGTTTTCTTGCAGATGTTGTTTTCCCTGATGATGATGGTCCTGCTATTAAAATCATTTTAATCTTATCTTTTTCACGATTAATTTTTTTGGCTAAACCTAATAGTTTACTGTCATAAGTAAGTTCATTCATACGAATTACATCTTGTATCTTGTCATCCATAATAAGTTTATTGACATCTGCAACATATCTAATGTTGAGCATATTACCCCATTCTTTTAGGTCATCAAATGCTTCAAACATCTTCTCATGATGAACATACTCAGGTACTTTACCATCTAAATAACTTACCGGCGTTTGCAAAATAAATACTCTATCTCGCATTAATTGCAATCTAAATTTTGTAAATACACTAGTATTTATAGGCATTTTGCTGTAAAAATATTCATTTAATCCGCCAAGTTTATATATATTTATATATGTGTTCGTATTATATAAAAGAGAATCAGCTTTAACTTCGTTGCCTTTTGATTTATAATATTCGATTGCTTCTTTTCGCTTGACAACTATTTTATCTATTGGTAGGTTAGCTTTGACTACTTCATTCATTTTATCAGTTATTTTTTTTAATCCTTCTTCATCAACATCAAAATTAGTCTCAACATATAATCCTTTATCAATTGCATGACTAATCTCTATATCCTTGTCTTCCCCAAAACACTCTTTAATAGCATATACTAAAAGATAGATAAGCCCCTTTTGATAAACTCTATTACCTATCCGTCCAGAGCAATCATAAAATTCAACAATACTATCTTTTTCTATCTTATTATTTAATTCCATTAAATCATTATTAACTCTTGCAACTAAAATTGGATATTTAAAATCTCCTTTAAAATCTTGTGCAATATCAATAAGCCTAATACCACTATCGTAGGCATATTTTTTACCATTATATTCAATATTTATTTTTGCCATAATACCACACCTTTATTCTCTTACTATTTATATAATATCATATTTTGGGGATTTTTAATATGAATATTTATTGTTTTTTTATCTAATATAATTATAGGTGATAACAATGAATTTAGTACCAGTAGTTGTCGAAAAAGAAACAGATTTTGAAAGAACTTATGATATATATTCCAGATTATTAAAAGATAGAATCATTATTTTAAGTGGTGAAATAACAGATAATAGTGCCAATTGCATAGTAGCACAGCTTTTATATTTAGATTCTTTAGATCATAATGATATTAATCTATATATCAATTCCCCTGGAGGATCAATTACCGCAGGCATGGCAATATATGACACTATGAATTTTATTAAAAGCGATGTGTCAACAACTTGCATTGGTATGTCTGCCTCTATGGCAGCATTTCTATTATCAAGTGGTCAAAAAGACAAAAGATATATTCTTCCTAATGCTGAAGTTATGATTCATCAACCATTAGGCGGCGCAACAGGTCAGGCTACTGAAATAAAAATAGCAGCCGAACGAATTATAAAATTAAAAGAAAAAATTAATAATATTCTTTCAAATAATACTAATCAAACACTAGAAAAAATAGAGAGTGATACCGAAAGAGATTATTTTTTAGATGCAAAAGAAGCAAAAGAATATGGTATTATTGATAAAATATTATAATTTGTTATAATATAGTTGGTGATTTTATGAAAAAATGTGCAATTATATGCAATTTGCATAGTGGCCGAGGTATAAAACAAGAAACTATCAGTAAATTAATTGTAATTTTAAATAACTCAGGATATGAAGCAACTACTTATATTACTCAAAAAGAGCAAGATGCTATTCACATGGTAGAAAACTTACCACATGTAGACTTGGTTATATCTATGGGTGGAGATGGTACATTTAGTGAAGTTATTACCGGTAATTTTAAACGGGAAGATCAGTTAACACTCACTCACATACCAATTGGTACCGCTAATGATATAGGTGCTATGTTTGGGTTAAGAAAAAATAATCCTGTTAACAATTTAAATGAAATTTTAGCAGGTGAAATTAAAAATTTAGATATTTGTTTCATTAACGGCCAACCCTTTGCATATGTTGCTGGATTTGGTAAATATATTCAAATATCATGTGATACACCCAAAAAATATAAAAAAATATTTGGCTATCTTGCATACGCAGCACAAGGAGTAATAGAATTTTTTAAACCAACCAAATTATATGAATTAGAATATACCGTTAACGGAGAAACATATAAAGGTTTATTTTCTATAATATTAGTATCAAATGCTAACAGTATTGCAGGATTTAATAATATCTATAAAAATATTAAGCTCGATGATAAAAAGTTTGAAGTAATGTTTTGCTCAATTAATAAGAGAAAAAATATAATAAGAAGTTTTTATTTTTTAAAAACAACTGATATTCATAATGTACCAGGAATATATTTCCATCAAACAAATAAATTAGAAATTAAATTTAAAGAAAAGCCTAAAAAATATTGGACCATTGATGGAGAGAAGTTTAAACCAAATAGTAAGATAATTACATTTGATACTAAATACAGTATTAAAATGTTAGTTCCAACTAAAAATATTAAAAATTTATTCAAATAAACAAAAAATCTAGGAATTTCCTAGATTTATTTTTATCTTGTTGGGCCTTCTTGAGATTGATTACGTACTTGCTCAACTGCATCTACAAGAAGAGATGGATTTTTAAAAATTTCATTCACCTGTTCCAAAGGTGACTTTCCTGGATCTAATTCAACAGTAGCTGTCACATCGGGTGCTATGGCAAGCGCCTGAAATGTAGGTTTAACACCTTCGTGTGCCTGTTTATATTTGTCTAAATATTCACATGCTTCTTGATCATAAAAGCAAACTTGTATTTTACCACTTTCATCAACTCTTGGCATATAGATCCCATCTGCTGTTTTTATTTTCCCATAAACTCTAGACGGCGTAACGCTATCATCAACTGTCTTACCAAGCAAATTAAACACGACTGATATTACAGCATTATCTGGGGCTCCTGATTTTACAACAATGTTGATGTCGTCGTGAAAAAACCAAATTGAATATATTCTTTCACCGTCATTATATTCGAAAAAAGTTTTACTTGGACGTTCTAAATTACCCGGTTTTGCAGGTAAATCCTTAAACAATTCTCTTATTGATCTACTATATAATTCTTTTTGATCTTTAAAATACAAAGAACAGTTATCCGTTCGTTGCAAAAAATCTTCAGCTATATCATACTTCATATATATACCTCCTTTCTACCGTCATTATATATATATGTCAAGTATATCAAGCAAAGTTTACATTACTTGACACAAAAAAAGATCTCAGTGAGATCTAATTTTAATTATTTAATAATTTCTGAAACTACACCAGCACCAACTGTTCTTCCACCTTCACGGATTGAGAACTTAGTACCTTGTTCAATTGCAATTGGGTGAATTAATTCAACAGTCATTGCAACATCATCACCTGGCATAACCATTTCAACACCTTGAGGTAACTCAATAATACCAGTTACATCAGTAGTTCTGAAATAGAATTGTGGACGATAGTTTGCAAAGAATGGAGTATGTCTTCCGCCTTCTTCTTTTGATAGAACATATACTTGTGCTTTAAACTTATTATGTGGTGTAACAGATCCTGGTTTAGCAAGAACTTGTCCTCTTTCAACCTCTTCACGAGAAATACCACGTAATAATACACCAGCATTATCTCCTGCTTCAGCATAATCAAGTGACTTCTTGAACATTTCAATACCTGTAACAACAGTTTTCTTAGTTGGTTTAATACCAATAATTTCAACTTCGTCATTAAGTTTTAATTGTCCTCTTTCAACACGACCTGTAACAACTGTTCCACGTCCAGTGATTGTAAATACATCCTCAATACTCATTAAGAATGGTTTAGCATTGTCTCTTTCTGGAGTTGGAATCCATTCATCAACAGCATCCATTAATTCATTAATTTTTTCAACATAAGCAGCATCTCCTTCAAGAGCCTTTAATGCTGAACCACGAATAATTGGAGTATCATTGCCTTCAAATCCATATTCGTTTAACAAATCACGAACTTCCATTTCTACTAAGTCTAATAACTCTTCATCATCAACCATATCACATTTATTTAGGAATACTACCATTCTTGGTACTCCAACTTGACGTGATAATAGAATATGTTCACGAGTTTGTGCCATAGGCCCGTCAGTTGCTGCAATAACTAAGATTGCTCCATCCATTTGAGCTGCACCTGTAATCATATTTTTTACATAGTCAGCATGTCCTGGACAGTCAACGTGAGCATAATGACGCTTATCTGTTTCATATTCAACGTGTGATGTATTAATAGTAATCCCACGTTCCCTTTCTTCTGGAGCCTTGTCAATATTTGCATAATCAGTAAATTGTGCATGTCCTTTTTCTGATAATACTTTTGTAATAGCTGCTGTTAAAGTTGTTTTACCATGGTCTACGTGACCAATTGTACCAACATTAACATGTGGCTTATTACGATTAAATTTTTCTTTAGCCATTTTATTTCCTCCTTTTTTTATTTACTATATTATTTTATCTAACAATTGAAGATTTTTCAACTGTTTAGGCTAATTTTCTTAATTGCCGCTTCTTTTAATAATTTCTTCAGCAATTGATTTTGGAACTTCTTCATAATGATCTGGTACCATTTGGAATGTTCCTCTTCCTTGAGTATTTGATCTAATGCATGTTGCATAACCAAACATCTCTGATAATGGAACCATTGCTGCAAATGCAATTGCATTGCCACGTGATTCTTGTGATAGTGGTCTACCACGTCTTCCAGTAATATCTCCCATAACTGTTCCAAAGTTTTCTTCAGGAACAACTATGTCAACTTTCATAATTGGTTCAAGTAATACTGGTTGACATTTATTTTTAGCTTCCTTCAAAGCCATAGATGCTGCAATTTTAAATGCCATTTCTGATGAGTCAACATCATGATATGATCCATCAAATAATGTTGCTTTTACATCTATCATTGGGTATCCTGCTAAGACACCGGTTTGTAATGCTTCTTGCAATCCTTTATCGACTACCGGAATATACTCTCTTGGTACTATTCCACCTACAATTGCATCTACAAACTCATAACCCTTATCAGGATTTGGTTCAAATTTAACCCATACGTGACCATATTGTCCGCGGCCACCAGACTGTTTAATATATTTACCTTCACAATCTGCTGAACCTTTAATAGTTTCACGATATGCAACCTGTGGCTTACCAACATTAGCATCTACACTAAACTCTCTTCTCATTCTATCAACTAAGACATCTAAGTGTAATTCTCCAATACCTGCAATAATTGTTTGTCCTGTTTCAGTATCAGTATGTACTTTAAATGTTGGATCTTCTTCTGCAAGTTTTTGAAGTGCAATTGCCATCTTATCTTGATCTGCTTTTGATTTTGGTTCAATTGCAAGTTCAATAACTGGTTCTGGTACAACAATTGTCTCAAGGACAATTGGCTTTTTCTCATCACATAATGTATCTCCAGTACCAGTATTTTTAAGTCCTACTGCTGCTGCAATATCGCCAGTCCATACCTCAGATATTTCAGCACGATCATTAGCATGCATTTGAAGAATACGACCAATTCTCTCTTTAACATCTTTTGTAGAGTTTAGAACATAACTACCAGCTGATAGATGCCCTGAATATACTCTAAAGAATGTAAGTCTTCCAACAAATGGATCAGTCATAACTTTAAACGCTAATGCACTAAATGGTTCATTATCTGATACATCTCTTACATCTTCATCACCATTTAACTTTGTTCCTTTTACTGATGGAACATCAATTGGCGATGGTAAATAATCTATGACCGCATCAAGTAATGCCCTGACACCTTTATTGCTAAGTGCATCTCCACACATTACTGGGAAAAATTTAGCTTGAAGAACTCCATTTCTAATTGCCTTTTTAATAAGTTCAACTGAAACTTCTTCTCCCTCAAGATATTTTTCCATTAATTCATCATCAAATTCTGCTATTGCTTCTAATAAATCATTATGCTTTTCCTCACAAAGATCTTTTAAATCTGATGGAACTTCAATTTCAGTAAGATTCTCTTGCTCAGTTGCATCAAATTCATAAGCTTTCTTAGTAACAATATCAACATATCCTGTAAAATTATTTTCTGCTCCTATTGGCCACTCTATTGGTTTTGCATTAACTGCAAATCTTGAATCAATAGATTTTAAACTATATTGGAAATCTGCTCCCATTTTAGTCATTTTGTTTGCAAAAATAATTCTTGGAACATGATATTCACTAGCTTGTCTCCAAACTGTTTCAGTCTGTGGTTCTACACCAGCTTGTACATCTATTAATGTTACAGCTCCATCTAGAACTCTTAAACTTCTTTGAACTTCAACAGTAAAATCTACGTGCCCTGGGGTATCAATTATATTATAACGATATCCTTTCCAAAAAGCTGTTGTTGCTGCCGAAGTAATGGTAATACCTCTTTCTTTTTCCTGCTCCATCCAATCCATTTGGGAAGCTCCATCATGAGTTTCACCAATTTTATGAATTTTCTTAGTTAAGAATAAAATACGTTCAGTACAAGTAGTCTTACCGGCATCAATATGTGCCATAATACCAAAATTTCTAGTTTTGTCTAGTGATGTTTCTCTTGCCATATTATTTTACTCCCTTCTACCATCTATAATGTGCAAATGCTTTATTAGCCTCTGCCATTCTATGAGTTTCTTCTCTTTTCTTAACTGCTGCTCCTGTATTATTTGAAGCATCAATTATCTCATTTGCAAGATTCTCTGCCATACCACGGCCACCTCTTAATCTTGCATAGTTTATTAACCATCTAAGTGCCAATGCTTGACTTCTATCGTCATTAATTTCAATTGGTACTGGATAGTTAGCTCCACCAACACGACGAGTTTTAACTTCAAGCGCTGGTTTAATATTTTCAAGTGCTTTGTCGAAAACTTCCATTGGATTTTGTTCAGTTTTCTTCTTTATTAGTTCAAAAGCATCATAAAGTATGGTTTGTGATTTACCACGTTTGCCATCTAACATCATGCTATTAACTAATTTAGTAATGATTTTTGAATTATATATTGGATCTGGTAAAACATCTCTTTTTACCGCACGTCTTTTACGCATATTTATCCTCCTTCCGTTATTTTATTATTATTTAGCTCTTTTACTTCCGTATTTTGAACGCCCTTGTTTTCTGTCCTTAACTCCTTGTGTGTCCATAGTTCCACGAACTATATGATAACGAACACCAATTAAGTCTTTAACACGTCCTCCACGTAATAATACTACACTATGTTCTTGTAGATTATGTCCTTCACCAGGAATATATGCATCTACTTCTTTTCCGTTGCTTAGACGAACACGTGCATATTTTCTTAATGCAGAGTTTGGTTTTTTGGGATTTTTAGTTCCTACACGCACACACACTCCACGTTTTTGTGGTGAAGAATGATCAACATTAACTCTTTTAATAGTGTTTAGACGAGTTTGTAAAACTGGTGCTTTACTCTTTCTAACTTTGTTAGTTCTTTTCTTTCTTACAAGTTGATTTATTGTTGGCATAATTGCTCCTTTCTATACACATACCCAGGTGTATCTTTTTTGTAATTTTATTAAGGTCTCTAAAAAGAAACCTTTCAATAAAAACAAACATTGATAATATAACATCATATTATATGATTGTCAATAATTTTAATGCTTAAAATATTAATTTTGACTGCCAATAGACAAATAAAAGCATGAGTACTAAAACTCCTAAAAGTATTAAAAATACATTTAATCCCCAACCACGATTATTTAACTTCATAAAACCACCTATTATTTTAAACTTCTCATGCACGATATTGCCGCAAGTGCTCCATCAGATGCTGCTGTTACAATTTGAAATGCATCTTTATAAACTATATCGCCTGCTGCATATATTCCTTTTATGTTTGTTTGCATGCCTTTATCTACTATAATATACCCTTTTTCATCTAAAATATCAAAGTTTTTTACTAATTCGTTTGCTGGTTTGTAGCCAATGAAGGTAAAGCATCCAGAAACAACAATATTTCTGATACTGCCTTCTTCATCTATATCAATTGATGATAGTCTGTCATTTTCTTCATTAAATTTGATTATTTGGGCATTATATATTACTTCAATGTTATCTTTTTCTTTAATTTTTGATACTAACATCTTTTCACCACGAAGAACATCTCTTCTATGAATTATATAAACTTTCCTACATAAGTTTGCTAAATAAAGTGATTCTTCTAAAGCACTATTCCCCCCACCTACTACGCAAACATCTTTATCTTTATATAACGCTCCATCGCAAACAGCGCAATAGCTGATTCCTCTTCCAGTTAATCTATCAACATTATCTAGTTCAAGTTTAATTGGGCCTCTTCCCATACATAATATAATAGATTGGCAAGTTATTTCACCATCAGTTGTAACCAATACTTTTTTATCTTCTAAACTTTTTATTTCTTTAATTTCTGTACTTCTAAATGGAATATTTAAACTCATTACTTGTTCATACATACTAAATGCCAAATCAACACCTGCTGTTTTTTTTATACCAGGATAATTTTCAATATCAGATGATAAATTAATTAGTCCTCCTGGCGTACCTTTTTCGGCAATACAAACATTGGCATTCCCTCTTTTTAAATATATAGCCGCTGTCATTCCCGCAACGCCTGCACCAACTACTACTACATCAAAATCTAATTTCATCTTTTTCTACCTCATTGTACAAGCGATCAAATCTTGAACCTTTCCTTAATAATATGAACATTAATAATCCAACTATAAATAATATAATAGATATTAGCATAGCAACTTTTATGCTTCCCAACATCAAACTATCCGTTCGAAGCATTTCTATAAAAAATCTACCAAATGAATACCACATCAGATAAAATCCTGTTATTTGTCCTGTTTTGCGATATTTATTTCTTTTTAAAATTAAAATTATTATAAATCCTATGATATTCCAAACAGATTCATATAAAAATGTTGGATGATAATAAACTCCATTAATATACATTCCATCTATTATAAATTGTGGTATAGGAAGCTTTTGTAAAAATTCAAGAGACACTATACCCCCATGAGCTTCTCCATTAAAGAAATTACCCCATCTTCCAATTGCTTGTGAAAATAGCATACCGGTTGCGGCAATATCAAGAATCTTCAAAGTTTTAACTTTATACTTTCTAGTATAGTACCAAATCCATAAGACTCCTGCAATAACGGCGCCATGAATAGCAAGTCCACCATTCCAAATTTTAAGTATTTCTACTGGATTCTTTAAATAATACTCTAGATTAAATAGTACATAATATAATCTTGCACCAATTATTCCAAAAATAATTGTCCAAAACAACATATTTATAAAAAAATCCATTGAAATATTTTGTTTCTTTACTTCAATATATGCGATTGTTGCACCCGCTATTATTGCCAGTAACATACATATAGAATACCAATATATTTGAATAAATCCTAAATCAAGTGCTATGCCATCCATTTAATCATCTCCTACAATACTTTTTTTAAATACTCTCCAGTATATGATTTTTTGCAATTTGATACTTCTTCCGGAGTTCCTACACAAATTACTTCTCCGCCACGATCTCCACCATCTGGTCCTAAATCAATTATGTAATCTGCAACTTTTATTATATCTAAGTTGTGTTCAATTACTATTACACTATCTTTATTATCTACTATTTTATTCAAGATTGCAATAAGCTTCTTTACATCTGCTGAATGTAATCCAGTAGTTGGCTCATCTAAAATAAACATAGTTTTGCCTGTTGGCTTTTTCTGAAGTTCCTTTGCAAGTTTTACCCTAGCAGCTTCTCCACCAGATAATGTTACTGCATTTTGGCCTAGTTTAATATATCCTAGCCCTACTTCATCTAATACCTTAAGTTTGTTTTTTATTTTAGGCACATTTTCAAAAAATGTTAAAGCTTCAGTAACTCTCATTTCAAGTACATCATATATACTTTTACCCTTAAATTTTATTTTTAATATTTCAGTATTATACCTTGTACCATGACATACTTCGCATGGAACATAAACATCTGGTAGGAAATGCATTTCAATTTTCTTAACACCATCTCCACGACAAGCTTCACATCTGCCACCTTTTACATTAAATGAAAATCTTCCTTTGTCATAACCCAATATTTTTGATTCTTTAGTGGTTGCAAATAAATCTCTAATATCATCAAACACTCCAGTATAAGTTGCTGGGTTACTTCTAGGAGTTCTTCCAATTGGAGATTGAGATATATAAACAACTTTATCAATATTGTCTAATCCAATCATTTTTTTATGTGGTCCTGGTTTAACTTTGCTATGATAAATACTTGATGCTAAAGCTTTATAAAGAGTCTCATTTACTAGTGTTGATTTACCACTTCCAGACACCCCAGTTACGCAAACAAACTTGCCCAAAGGAAATTTGACGTCAATATTTTTTAAATTATTAGCGTTTGCACCCCTTATTTCTACGTACTTGCCAGTTCCTTTCCTCCTGATTTTGGGCACTTCAATACATTCTTTCCCACTTAAGTATCTGCCAGTAATACTCTTATCACATTTCATTACCTCTTCCGGTGTTCCTGCTGATACTACATATCCACCTGCATCTCCAGCACCTGGGCCTATATCAATTAAGTAATCTGCCCTTCTCATTGTATCTAAATCGTGTTCAACAACAATTAAGGTATTACCTAAATCTCTCATTTTTATAAGAGCATCAATTAGTTTGTCATTATCTTTTTGGTGAAGACCAATACTAGGTTCATCAAGGACATATAAGACACCTGTTAGTTCACTGCCAATTTGAGTCGCCAACCTAATTCTTTGCAATTCCCCGCCAGATAATGTCTCTGCTGAACGCGCAAGTGTCAAATAATCAAGACCAACGTTAATTAAAAATGTCAAACGCTCTTTAATGTTTTTTATGAGCAAACATGCTATCTGTTCTTTCTCTTTTCCTAATTTTAAATTATCTAAAAATCTATACAAATTACCTATACTCATCTGTGTCATTTCATAAATATTTTTATCATCAATTAAGACTGATAAGACATCTTCATTTAATCTTGCACCATGACAAGTTGGACATTCATATTCAACCATAAAACGTTCTAGCCATTCTCTAACCCAAGTACTTGTTGTTTCCATATATCTTCTTTGAATATTATTTATTATTCCTTCATAATAATCTACTTTGTTTGATATATTCCCACTTTTACTCGTTATACTAAATTTTATAGATTTTTTAGATCCATATAAAATAATATCCATCTGATCAGATTTTAACTTATTAACAGGCTTGTTCATATCTATTTTATAATATTTGCAAACCGTCTCTAACCTTTTATAATCTAAACTCTCTTGATCATCGCTTAAAACTGTAATTGCACCTTCATTTAAACTGAGTTCTTTATCAGGTATAACTAAATCAGGATCCATTACCATTTTTACACCGAGACCCTTACAATCAGGACATGCACCATATGGTGCATTAAAACTAAAAAGTCTAGGCTCCAATTCCGGAAGTGAGAAGTTACATTGTGGACACGCAAAAGCTTCAGAAAAAACTATTTCTTCTTTTCCAATAACATCAATAACAACTTTACCATTTGCAAGTTTTGTGGCAGTCTCAATTGATTCATATAATCTACTTCTAATGTCTTCTTGAATCACTAATCTATCAATAACAACTAATACAGAATGTTTTTTATTTTTATCTAAAATAATGTCTTGGTCTAAATCATAATTTTCTTTATCAATAATAACACGAACATAGCCATCTTTTCGAAGAGATTCAAATAAATCTTTGTGCGTCCCCTTCTCCCCATAGATGATTGGACTAAGGACCATTATCTTTGCACCCGATTCGAGTTCTAAAACTTTGTTAGTCATTTCCTCAATACTTTGTCTTGATATTGGAGTATGATGAATTTTACAATATGGGATACCAATTCGCGCATATAATAATCTTAAATAATCATATATTTCAGTAACTGTCCCTACCGTTGATCTTGGATTTTTGCTAGTTGTTTTTTGATCAATACTTATGGCAGGTGAAAGACCGTCTATTGAATCTACATCTGGTTTTTCTGTCCCACCTAAAAATTGTCTAGCATATGAAGATAGACTTTCAAGATATCTTCTTTCCCCTTCTTTATAAATAGTATCAAACGCTAAACTACTTTTCCCAGAACCTGACACTCCAGTCATTACAACAAGTTTATTCTTGGGAATTTCTATATTAATATTTTTAAGATTATTTTCACGTGCTCCTTTTATAATTATTTTATCCATAATATCACCTAATTTCTGCTAGATATTGTATCATAAAAATTTAAATTAATACACCTAAATATGTTATAATTGTTAAAAGAGGTGTAACATGACTAAAGATGATATATTAAATGAATTCCCAAATTTTGAAGAAAACATTAGAAACCTAACTAGTTTAGATGGAGTTAGATATTTTTATCATATAACTCCTAATAATGCCGAAGACATTATTAATGAAGGCTTATTTTTAAAAGAAAATAGGTTATCTTCTACAACAATTGAGTTACCAGATGAATTCTATGATGACCCTATTTCATATTGTTTAGGTGAAAGAGGCCATGGTTATAGAGAAAATGCTAGTATTGTTCTTTTGGGTATACCAGAAGACGAGGTAGATTATGCAATTGAGCAAAACTACTCTGAGAGAGGTCACTGGAATGAATTTGACGATCCTAATTTTGTCATACCAAGCCAGTATATAATTGGTTACATTGACACTAATGATTTTAGCATTAATTTAAATAGTGATTATATTCTAGCAAATGAGTATGATGACTTAAAATTATAAAAATAAAAACGAGTTGTATAAACAATTCGTTTTTTTTCTTTTGGTGGAGCTGAGGGGAATTGAACCCCTGTCCAAAAATACAAATATTTAACTATCTACAAGTTTAGTTAATTAGTTAAATTCGCCATATAACTAATAATTAACAAATATCATATGACTAGCTTATGGTTAATTTCTCTACTTCTTATAAGCACAAAAGTAGTATAGTTCACTTTAATTAGCCCTTAATATCTCTCGTGAACTAAGAGATAAGAAGAGCTTGCCTCTATATTAAATTAGGCAAATGCTAAATTTCTGTTTCCAGTTATTTAATTTGTTTGCATATAACGAGTGCCCCCGACTTGCAAATTAAACTTAATATCTCTGTCGAAACCAAATCAGCCCCGTTAGCAAATTATAGCATATTTTTGCTAATTTGTCTATGTTTAATGGTCCTGTGTCCCCGTTGCCTCTAACTTAGCACAATATACTTTACCAACATTATTCGTATAAACATCACTATTTATTGCAGTATCTGCTATCCAAATATATAGTTGATAGCTATCAGTATCATTTAACCCACCATCTGCTGTTAATGTCTTATCAGATGCCAGCATATTAGCATTAGGATTAACGCTTATCGTATTAGTAGAATTATCAACATCTACTAATTTATATCTTAATATGTCTGAACTTAGTGTATCGTCAGTACAAACTCCATCAACAAGCGCTGTGCAGCAGACAGAGGTCATTTTAAAGTTATAATCTACTGCAATGCCAGATGTATTTTTTATAGTAAAAGAATAAGGTGTCCCAGATGATCCGTCGGTATCTGTCGTGGGTAGTGCACTTGTTAGAGATAATACATTACTTTCCCCAGAAAAAGTCAAAGTTAGTACACCTGATGTAACAGTATATGTCTTTGTTCCTGTAAAAGATCCTGCATAAAATGCATATGTAGTATATGATAATACCATTATAATTGCTACTATCCATAAGATAATACCTAATTTAGTAAACTTTAATTTACTTTCCTTTTTCTTTTTTACCATATTTCCTCCTAATTATTTCCTTTAATTTGTCTTTTGATATCTATTTTTATATCTCGCTCTTTCATAGTTTCTCTCTTATCAAAATTCTTCTTGCCCTTACATAATCCTAATAATATTTTAACCTTATTTTTGTTTAAATATACCTTAAGTGGTATTAGGGTATATCCTTCTAATTCCAGTTTAATATTTAATTTCTTTATTTCTTTTTTATGCATCAAGAGTTTTCTAGTTCTTGTTTCTATATGATTAAATGTTCCTGCTTCTTGATATTTTTTTATATACATATTAAGAATAAATAATTCATTATTTTTTATAATTGCATAACTATCTTTAATATCACAAGATCCTTCTCTTACTGATTTAATCTCTGTTCCTTCAAGAACTATTCCACACTCATATTCTTCTTCTATGAAATAATTAAATTTAGCCTTTCTATTTAATATTTCCATATTAAACTACTCTCTTTCTTTCTAGTACCGGTTCAAAATCAATAAGCCTTTCTTCTTTATTAGCATTTACTAGTTTTACTTTTATATCATCACCTAAGTAATAAATTTTCTTATTATTTTTACCTTGAATTGTTTGATTTTCTTCATTTAATGTATAGAAGTCATCCATCGTACTAAAATCCGCTCTACCTTCTATTGCATTATCTAAAGCTACAAACATTCCATTCTTAGTAAATCCTGAAATCATTCCTTCATACTCTTCGCCTATAAAGTTTTCCATATATTCTGCCATTTTCATTTTGTCAACTTCTCTTTCACAGTCAACTGCATCACGCTCTTTTAATGATGATTGAATAGCGATTATTCTTAATTTTTGTAAATATTCTTTGCTAGTTACTTTAGCAATGTTGCCATCTAATATCTCATGGATTATTCTATGAAGTGATGTATCAGGATACCTTCTAATTGGAGATGTAAAATGAGAATAGCCTTCTTTTCGTTCAGCATTAACTGCAATACCATAGTGTCCATAATTGACAACATCATATTTAGCTTTTTTCATACATCTCAAAAGATAACTTGATAGAATTGAAAACTTTTTAGAATCTTTCATCTTATTTAGTATACTTTGAATACATTTTGGCTTAACAGAAATATTTCCATCTGGTGCAAACCCTTGGGCCCTCATAACGGTAATACCTTCGGTTAGTTTTTCTAAATCAGGTTCCTCATGTACACGATATATGTTGTGTGCTCCTAAATTAGTTACAAAGTTTGCGACTGCTTCATTAGCGGCAATCATAAAGTCTTCAATTAAGTTTTCTCCAGTTCCTTGAACTCTATTTTCAACGCCAAGAACTTTGCCATCTCTATCAACTAATATTTTAGGTTCATTTGTTTGAAACTCCAGCATGCCTCTTTTTCTTTTCATTTCTCTTAATATTATTGCAAGATCATTCATTTTCTTTAAGATATCTGCAAACTGTCCATAGCCTTCTGGAACTTCATTATTATCTAATATTTTATTAACATTTTTATATGTCATCTGCTTTTTAGAGTGAATTACGCTTTTAAATACCTCTGTATTTATTGTTTTCCCATTTGGTGTTATTTCCATACGACAAGTAAGTGCCAATCTATCAGCTTCTGGATTAAGCGAACATATCCCATTTGATAGTTCTCTAGGATACATTGGCGATACTCTATCTGCTAGATAAACACTTGTTCCTCTTTCATATGCTTCTTTGTCTAAAGCAGAACCTTCTTTAACATAATGGGTAACATCTGCAATATGAACACTAAGAAGGAAATTACCATTATCAAGTTTTTTCATAGAAATAGCATCATCTATATCTTTAGTATCGTCTCCATCAATTGTAAATATTTCTTCGTTTCTTAGATCAACTCTACCCTTCATGTCAGATGCATCTACTGTTTGTTTTATATACTTTATTTCTTCTAGTACTTCATCTGGAAATACATCATCGAAATTGTATTTATACATTACTTGTAGTATGTCATTACCTGGTTTTGTTTTATGTCCTAGGTCTTTCTCTATTTCTAAACTAAAACCATGTTTTTCTCTTCTAGTACCAAGTTTAACTAACAATAGTTCACCATCTACCATATTTAGCGGTGCATCACATTTTATCTTATTAAACTCATCAAACTTAAAATATCTAATATTATTTTCCGTTATAATTTCTGCAATGTGATTAGATCTTTCAAGTACTTCCTTAATACCTGCCTCTGTTGGATTATTTCTATCTAGTTTGACAACAACACTATCTCCTAGAAGTGCCCCATTAATCTTAGTTGCAGGAATATATACATCTTCTTCACCCGGAATCCTTACAAAACCAAATCCATTTTTAACAGAAATTAATTTGCCTTCTTTAAATGGACTAAGTTGAAAAGCTCCTGCCTTAGAGTTTGTGCAATAAATAACTTTATCATATAATAACTCTCTTATTGCTTCCTCTACTTCTGCCTGCTTTTCAGGACTATTTTTAAATCCCATTTTCTTGACAATATCTATTACTCTAATAGAATTTGTACCAATTTTTTTAAATATTTCTAATATCTGTTCCTTCACAATTACCACCTACAAAAATTATATCATAAAAAAAAGTTTCTTACGAAACTATTTTATAAAAATGACATCACTACACAAATAATAAAGAAAGATAATCCTAAAACTAATGTTACTCTAGATATGAATAATTCACTACCTCTTTCTTTTCTATTACTAAACAAATCATCATTGCCACCTGTAATTACTTTTGATGCTCCTTCTGCTTTACCACTTTGTAATAATACAATAGTGATTAATAAACATGATATAACTATTAATACTGTTTGCATAAAGTCCTCCTTGTTACTACATGTATTTTAATACATTTAAATAAAAATTGCAATATTATTATTTAACGACTCCTATAATCCAAAAATAAATGTATACCCCCACTATTAAAACTGATGGGATTATATAAAATAATTTATATTTTGTTTGTTTCTTTAAACTTTGAATGAAACTAAGTGAAGTTATAACAAGGGCTATTTTTATTAAAAATAAGCTATCACTATCCATAAATATATATATTGGATTGTTTTTTATTAAGAGATCACTTATGCCAAGTACAAACAAATTAAATATGTTACTACCTAATATATCAGTTAATGCCATATTATAATTTTTAAGTTTTATAAGCGTAATAAATGTTATTACTTCTGGTAGTGATGTTGTTATTCCTAGAAGTATTGCTCCAATAATACTTCCCGATACTCTAGGATATTCAAGTGATATTACATTAACTATCTTAGTTAAAAAAATACTACTTGCTATTAATAATATGGCGCATATTATCATTTTAGTAATTATACCTTTTTTAGGTTTTTCATCTTGTACTATTGTGTTTTTGGTTTTTGATATTTTAGCTATATAGAAAGCATAGGATAAAAACAATAAAATTGTTGGAATTCCAATACTTCCAAAAGATGAGTTGTCACTTAAAAAAAAGATTGATAAATAGCATACAATCATTGCTAAATATTCGTAAAAATAATTCTTTGATACTTTTGAAAATATAAACTCTTTGATAATAAATATATCAATTACTGCCATCATAAATAAATTAAATATGTTACTACCTAAAACATCCCCTATTGCTAAATGTGGATTATTCATCTTTACTGCCGTTAACGTGGTAACCAGTTCGGGCAAACTGGTTATTGCTGCTAGTAACAGCCCCGATATGATAAATCCCATTTTTTTACTACTTTTGCTCAAACTATCAGCATAATGAGATATTTTAATGCTAAGTATCACAGTTATTGCTGCTAGCAAGAAAAAAAATATAACATTCACAGTATCACCTATCTAACTATATTCTTTCTAATTTTTTTATTGCCTTATTCTTACATAAGGAGTATATCTATAATCTTCTTCTTCATATGTTTGTAAAAGATCATAATCTATTTCATAGCCTGCGTTTGTTGCACTTTTTATTGATGCAATATTATCCCATTTGATGTCTAATCCTATTTTTTGATAGTCATAGTTTTCAAATATATAATCAGATATGCTAGTTAGAACATATGTGCCTATTCCTTTTTTATGTTCTTTAAAATCTGATCTATATGGTTTGGTCAATCCTGCTGATAACATTAGTCTATCCTGCCACTTTATCATTTGCGGTAACTCAATCAAATAATAATAACCTGCATATTTATTATCATATTTTAACAAGTATAAAAAGTTTGTAGCGTATAAATATGGTTCTAGTTCTTCATCTTTACGATATGAAGCAAGAATTAGGCTATAGCTAAAATGTGAATATTTGTGTAATGATAGGTGTGGATTTATAATATGCGTATTTTCTTCGCCTATTTTTTTCATAAATCCTCTTCTATTTCCATTAACCTATTATATTTAGCAATTCTCTCTCCTCTAGTTATTGAACCCGTCTTAATATAATCAGTCATTAATCCTACCGATAAATCACTAATAAATGTATCTAGTGTCTCACCACTTCTATGAGACATTATTGTCTTGTATCCTTTTTCTTTTGCAAGTTTAATAGTCTTAATTGTTTCTGTAACGCTACCTATTTGATTGGCTTTTATTAAAATTGCATTACATACTTTCATGTCTATTCCTTTTTGTAATAGTTTTTCGTTTGTCACAAAAAGATCATCACCTACAAGTTGAACATCTGCTCCTAGTCTTTCAGTAATTAGTTTAAATCCTTCCCAATCATTTTCATCTAGTGGGTCTTCAATTGAAATTATTGGATACTTATTAATCATTTCTTTATAGATTTCAATCATTTGCTCTGTTGTCTTACTACCATAATATTCATATGTTTTCTTTTCCTTGTTATAAAAACTGCTGGCTGCTACATCAAGTGCTAGTTTTACATTTTCTTCATCATAACCAGATTCTTTGATAGCCTGTATTATAACATCGAGCGCTGCACAATCATTTTCTAGATTAGGGGCAAATCCTCCCTCATCTCCAACATTAGTTGCCATATTTTTGATCTTTAATATTTTTTTTAATGTATGAAATATTTCCGATGCCATTCTAACTGATTCTTTAATGCTATCACCTAGAGGTATTATCATAAATTCTTGACACAAGATATTATTATCAGCATGCATTCCACCATTTAAAATGTTTAACATAAGACGTGGCAATCTAGGGTTTTTCCCAACATATTGATATAGTTCTTGATTATTTTCTTTAGCACATGCCTTTAAAAATGCTAATGATACCGCTAGTATGCTATTAGCACCAAGTTTTGATTTATTCTCAGTACCATCAAGTTCTATTAAAAATTTATCTAATTCTTCTTGAGTAAAATCTTTATTAAGAATTTCAGGGGCAATAACTTTTTCTACATTATATACTGCTTTTAATACACCTTTACCATGATATCTTAGATCATTATCTCTAAGTTCTAGTGCTTCGTGCTCTCCTGTAGATGCTCCGCTTGGTACACTTGCCCTGCCTAACGATTTATGGTTTATCTCCAATTGGACTTCAATTGTCGGATTTCCCCTTGAATCTAATATTTCTCTTGCTAAAATTTTGGTTATTCTCATATTATAACTCCTTTACAATATTTTTAAATTCTTCTCCACGCACTTCATAACTTTCATATTGATCCCATGATGCTGCCGCTGGTGATAATAATATTATATCACCAGATATACTATTTTCATTTGCTAAAATGGTTGCTTCTCTTAATGTATTGACACTTAGAACTGGAATATTTAGATTGCTTATAATATCAACAATCCTACTTTTACATTCGCCATATGCAATTACTAATTTAGTGTAACCTAAATAATCCTTTAATTCGTTAAAATCTTGCATTCTCTCAAGCCCTCCAAGTAGTAAAACCACCGGTTTCTTAAATGCTGATAGGGCTATTTGAGTAGATGTTATATTAGTTGCTTTAGAATCATTATAAAAATCTTTACCATCAATGGTTTTTACATACTCAATTCTATGTTCTACACCATTAAAATCCTTCAAAACTCCCACAATTACATCTGTTGGAATGTTAAACTCTTTAGAGATCATAATTGCGCACATAATATTTTCATAGTTGTGAATACCTTGTAATTTTATATCTTTAGTATCTATTATTTTTTCATTATAGTAATAAATTGCATCGTTTGAGAGATAGCATCCATTAACTTTTTCCTTACTAGAAAATATCTTTAAAGTAGAATTAATACCTTCTGCTACTTTCACAGCATCGCTATTCCCAGCATTAACAATTGCCACATCATCTTTTGTCTGATGATTAAATATTCTTTTTTTATTTTCATTATAGTACTCTCTAGTTTTAAACATATCTAAATGCGCTTCAAATATATTTGTTAATACTGCAATATTAAATTTAAAATCGTACATATCATGTAACTGAGGAACTCCAATTTCCATAACAATAATATCGCCCTCTTTTACATCATCAATTACACTACATAATGGAAATCCAATGTTTCCTGCTAGATGAACTTTTTTAGGACAATAATTTTTAAATATTTCATAAGTTAGTGTTGTTGTTGTTGTCTTACCATTAGTACCCGTGATACCAATTAATTTGACATCTTTAGGTAATAGGTGATATGCCATCTCTACTTCATTAATTATTGGAATATTATTTTTTTCTGCATATTCTAAATATTTATGATCAAAATGAACACCAGGATTTTTAATTAAATAATCAAAACTACCATCTAGCAGGTCATCAGGATGACTGCCTAAAACTACATCTACTCCTAAACCTTCTAATTCTTTAACTTTAGTTATATCTTGTTTATCATTTTTATCATTCACAACAATATAATTATCTCTTTTAGCTAATATTTTGGCACACTCATAACCACTTCTTGCCATTCCTAGTATAAATATTTTTTTATTTTCAAACATTATTTCACCTTCATATTTATTATACTATGTTATTTTGATAATTTGAACTTTTTATTGATTTTTTGCTATATAAAAGTTATCATTATTATAGAGAGTTGATTAAGATGTATGTAAAGAAATCTACAATTGATTTATATATTTCTCTTTTTTCTATAGGAGTTGTTTTGTGTGCATGCTATCTTCTAGTCACAAAGGTTTTAGTGCATGAAAAAGAGGAGACAACTTTAAAAGAAAGACAGTCACTACTGCTTAGTGGAAAAAAGTATATAATCAATAATTCTACTAATTATGTGAATTTGGAAACATTATATAATAGTGGTTATATTAGTAATGATATTCCAAATGTATGTGATAAAAAAAACTCTACTATAGAATATAAAGATAAGAAATTAATAATTAATCTTGTTTGTAATAATAAAATTGAAAAGCTGACAATTGCTAAGTGAAGGTGAAACTATGAAAATAATTAATTTAACTGATGTACAATTTGATGAGTATTCTAAGAACCATCCATTACATACATATTTTCAAACATCTGCGTATGCTAAGGTTATGAATAAATGCGGTTACGGAATCAAATTTTGGGGATTCATGGAAAAAGACAATATGATAGGTGCTGCCATGATTTTATGTGGTAAACTATTTGCAAATTACAAATATGCCTATTCTCCAAGAGGAATGCTTATTAATTATGTAAATGAAGAAGAAGTAAGAATAATAACAAGCGCTGTTAAAAACTCTTTAGCACATGAAGGATTTGTGTTTTTAAAAATAGATCCTCCCATTATGGATTATAAACACGATCAAGATGGCAATGTTATCGCTAAAGCGAATGTATCTTCACATCAAATTTTATTAAAGAATAATTATACCCATTTTGGCAATAATCTTTTCTTTGAAACATTAAAACCTAGATGGAACGCCATCATCAATTTGAGTGAAGAAAAGCCAACCGTATTAGATAGTTTTAATAAATCAACGAGAAATAAAATTAAAAAGGCAACTTCAAGGGGAATAGATGTAACTAAGTTAGATGTAAATAGTCTGCCAAGATTTTATAACTTCGTTGCTAAAAAGCATTATCGACGAATCAACTATTATTCTGATATGTGTGCTTTTTTTGGAGATAATTTTGAGATGTATGTAGCGCAACTTGATACAAATTCTTATTTGAAAAGTGTTCAGAAAATCTATGACAAGGGTCAGGCAAAAAATGAAGAACTAAATTATAAAATCCAAACTATTCCAAATAATAGTGATTTAATTACTAGGAAAATGGAATCAGATAAAATTATTAATGCCAATAAAGAAGAACTAAAGAAAGCGACCGATTTATTGGCAAAATTTCCTGATATGCTAGATATAGGAGCTATTGCAATAATTAAAACTCCTAAAGTAATTTATCTATTAATCGATGGCTTTGATAAATCATATTCTTTAATATATCCATCATTTTACTTAAAGTGGTTTATTATTGATAAATATGTAAGCCTAGGATATAAAGTATTTAACTTAAATGGTATCTCAGGAGAATTTAATAAAATTAATAAATTCAGTGGATTAACAGACATGAAATTAGGTTTTAATGCTGAAGTTTGCGAATATATTGGTGAATATGACTTAATAATTAACCCCACTATATATAAGCTCCATGCTAAAACGGGAAATGCTATAATGAAAAAAAATTATAAGTAAATTATAAAAGATGCAAAATTTGCATCTTTTATTTTTATAGCATTCCTTTTATTTTTCTAAAACGATGATTAAGCCCAGATTTCGTTATTTCTTTTCCCGTTTCAAAAGACATAATTTTACTAAGTTCCATAAGGGAAGCCTCTGGATATTTTTTCCTATAATCTATTATCTCTTTTATTTTTTCATCTAATGCATCATATTCATATTTTTCAAGTAATTTATCTATATCATCTATCTGTTTATTAGCACTTTCTATCACTTTATCAATATTAGCTTGTTCACAATTGTTTAATCTATTAGTCATATTTTTATGATCTCTATATATCCTTATATCTTCAAAATATAATACCGCTCTATTAGCTTCAATAATTCTAAGAAAATCAGCAATTTTTTCAGCTTTTTTGACATAGACCATATATCCATTTTCACGATATAGAGCCTTTGATTTAATATTAAAATAGTTCAATAATTCAATAACATATTCCGCTTCTTCTTTTTTATCAATCATAAGTTCTAAATGATATCTAGCCGTTTTAGGATCATTAATACTTCCTGTTTTTAAAAATACGCCTCTTAAATAAGCTCGTTTTTCTTCTTCTGTTTCCACAAAATAATCTTTTGGTTTAACTAAATATGCATCATTTTCAACTATATTTAGACTCGATAAAATATCAGACACATTATCTGTTATGGTTAACGTATAATATCTTCTTTTTAACAATCTATGGCTAATATCATTATCCATGATACATGTTACATCATATAATGACTTAAACAATAAATATATTCTTTTAGCCACTTTAGGATTTTCTGTTAATAATTCTATCTTATTTGATGTTACTTTGGAATAATCATTTCTAATAAAAGCTGATAATTCTACTAATGATTCCATTCTGTTCTTATCCAACTGGCATATTTCATTTTTTATTTCTGTTGTAAATGGCATATTACCACCTCATTAGATAAGAGAAAAATACAGTTGCAAGTTTCAAACTATCATGCCTAATCATATCATCTTCAAGTGTTAATATATCTCCTAAAATAAGTTTGCAGTCTAATCTTGCTATTTCTTCTTTATCTATTTTTACTAATCCTTTTTGTTCTTCATTGCTATATTTTGCTAGTATTTTATCAGATATTTTAGTATTTGCTGCAAGTACTGTATCAACTTTCCTTTTCTTTAAATATTTATTTAATATTTTTAAATGATCCGATACAGAAAAGTCTTCTGTTTCACCAAATTGGGTCACTGCATTACACAAATATATTATTTTAGCTTTTGACTTAGATATTTCATCTATTAAGTCTTTGCACAATAAGTGAGGTATTGTACTGGTATATAAACTACCCATACTAAATACTATGGCATCTGCGCATTTAACGGCATCAAGCACTTCCTTTAATACTTTAGGCTTTTCTTTATAAAATATTTTTTTATATTTTTTACCTGACAGTGGAATGTTGCTTTCTCCTTCAACAATTTCACCATCTATAGTTTCTCCCATAAGTGTTAAATAATCTTCTGACAATGGTAATACTCGTGCATCAACATCCAAAAGTTTAGAACACATATCAATGCTTTCTTTTAAACTGCCTGTCATATTATACATTCCTGTGATTAACAAATTACCAATAGGATGACCATTTAAATCACTATATGTGTTAAAACGATATTGCATAACATCTTTAATTGACGAATCTATTTTAGCAAGAGATACTATAACATTTCTAAGATCTCCTACTGCCGGCATATTAAATTCTTCACGAAGTTTTCCCGTTGACTTACCATTATCGCAAACAGAAATTACTGCTGTTATTTCAACTGGAAATAATTTAATTCCTTGAAGGAAATAATTCATACCATGTCCTCCACCAAAAACAACAATCTTTTTCATTAAATCACCTACTTAATTATATTGTACTATATTTGAAATATAAAAAAAAGACTAAAACTAGTCTACTTAACTATTGGAAAAATCATCACACATACCATTGCAACAACTGCAATCAGTGCAATTATGGCAAGGAGAGTCACTATATTAATAAATGCATTTTCGCGGTATTGATTCGTTTCCATATTTGCGCCACCATAAGTCATTGGTGCTGGTGATTGATAGTCTTCATAACCATTACCTGCTGATATACCTGGTTTTGTTAGGGTCCTGGCAAGTCCAACTCCTAGTGATTGTTGATTAGACTGTGTGTTAGAATTATTAGATAAAGAATTTATTTCATCAGCAATAACTCCATCTACTTTCCCCAGAACAGCATCAGCAGTATCTAGTACCTGTTGCTCTAAATTTCCTTTGTTTGATCCTGCAGTAGCCTCTTGGAAATAACGAGTGAATAAATTAACATATCCTTTTTCTATATTATTCATTAAGCGATCATCTCTTTCAACTTATTTATATGCATATCTATTTTTTTATTAAGTTCACCAATAAAGTAAACATCATAAAAATCATGAAAATTTATGTCACTATTCATTTTTCTAAATATTTCATTAAAATATGGTCTTATCCAAATAGGAACTTTTTCAATATATAAATTATAATTTTCATTAACTTCTAAATCACTTTTAATAGCAGACTGATCCTCATTTACATACCATCCCATTATCATTAATGCAAATGATATCTTGTTATGCTCTCTTGATGACTTTCTATCTGCAAGAACACTTACACCAGTCATAGAACTAGCAATTGTTTTCTCAAGAGGATCATATAAATTATGTATTGGAAAGCCTATTTCTTTAGTGTCGGTATCAATGTTTATCTGATTTAAGTTAATGTCTATTAATACTAAGCCTTCTTTGTATTTTTTATCCATTGCAATATCAACTTTTTTCATAATATGTAAAAAGCTATCATTTTTAACATTATCAATATACTCTTTTAATGATACTATTGCCATAAACAATCCCTCTACTTTAACTTAATTATATCATTTATTTTAAGGCTTTCAAATAGTTTTTAAGTAATTTTCTAATACTTAACAGTGCGTTGTCTACTTGCTTTTCACTAATTTCTAATATCGCTGCTATGTCTTTGTAACTAAAAAAATTGTATCTAAGTTCAAATATATATGATTTTGATAGATCTAGGGAATGTTTGAACATTATTATTTCTCTTTCAAACAAACTGTCTTCTACAGTTTCAACAGATGAATTCTTTTTGTTACTAACAGCATTGTATATCATTTCTTCATTAAATCCTTCATCTCCTAGTGTAGCATTGTTTAAAACATCATTTTTCTTACTACTTGCTTTTTTCAAAGATTTAAGAATTTGTTTTTCTATACAAATATTGGCAAATGTATAAAACATTGATCTATCTCCATTAAATCCTTCTATTGCTTTTGAAAGACCAATTCTGCCTTCTTGAACCATATCTTGATATTCTAATCCTTTTTGATATCCATAAGAAAAGTATTTAGTTGCATACTTATAGATTATTGGCTGATACTTTTTATATATAGTACTACTCGCCTCTTCATCATTTTCAGAAACTAAATACATTAATTCATAATCATTATATTCTTCATATTTCATGTATCCTCCATCAGTTGCTTCTTTGTTTTATCACCTCATATATTAATATTCCTGCGGCAACAGAAGCATTTAGACTATTTATTTTTCCTGCCATAGGAATTGATACAACGAAATCTGATTTTTCTTTTACTAGTCTACTTATGCCAAGACCTTCACTTCCAATTACTAAACATGTGCTCATATTATAATCACATTTAGAAAAGTCGGTGCCATCCATATCAGAAGATACTATCCAGTAATCTTTCTTTTTCAAATACTCGATAGTACTGCATAAATTAGCCACTTTAGCAATTTTTACATTCTCTAAAGCTCCAGCTGAAGTTTTCATAACAGTCCCAGTAATGTCCACACTTCTATCTTTAGGAATAATTATTCCATCAACTCCAGCAGCTTCACATGTTCTTAAAATTGCACCAAAGTTATGTGGATCTTCTAAATGATCTAGCATGACTATTAAACCATTTTCTTTAATCATATCGTCAACTTGACAGTACTCATAATCTCTTATATCGATGATTATACCCTGATGATTCTCATTTGCAAGTTGATCTAATCTCCTTTTGTCTACATTTTCAACTGCTAATTTGTGCTTTTGTATAGCACAAATTACATCTTTATCATTAAAATTGTCCCATAAATATATTTTTTTGACACTTTTTGGATTTTTTAATATTTCTTTCGCCACATTTTTACCTGATACTAGCATTTTACTTCCTCCTTTATAAAATTAAATATTTCTTCTATCCTATCTTTTTTATTTTTTAAGTATAAATAACCAAACAAAGTTTCAAACGCTGTTGCATGTTTATATGTTAAAATATCGCAAGACTTTGGTTTGGAATTTATTTTAGCATTTCTTCCTCGTTTAATTATTTCTTGTTCTTCTAACGTTAGTTTACTAATTATCTTATTTAGGATATCTGACTGACTCTTAGCGGTTACAAATTTTAAAGACTCTTTTTGTAAAAGATTAACATTGTTTATCCCTTTTGATATTAAATAATTTCTTACCAATAATTCATATACGCCGTCTCCCAAATAAGCTAGTGCAATCGTATTAACCAAATCTGTATTCATAATTTATACCTCTAATTCATTATATCATCTATTTTGCAACTAAAAAAGAGACTTTTAGTCTCTTCTCCCTCTTGCCATTAAAAGTAATCTTAAAATTTGTAAAATTGTTGTCAACACTGATGCTACATAAGTAAATGCTGCGGCATTTAAAACTTTTTTAGAAAATTTTTGCTCTGAATTAGTAAGTATTCCTAACTTTCCTAAGTTTTCACCCGCTATTTTAGATGCCCCAAACTCTACTGGAAGAGTTGCGATTTGAAATAGTAAGACGAAGCAAAGTAAAATTACACCAAAATATAGCATATCCAACCATCCTAAGACTAGCCCAATAATAACAGCAATATATCCTAATTTTGATCCCAAACTTGCAAGTGGTAATATGAATGATCTAAATCTCATAGATCCATCTTTATTTTTATCTTGGATTGCATGTCCTACCTCATGAGCTGCAACTGCGGCTGATGCAATTGATTCTCCATTATATATATCAGTCGACAATCTTACTACCTTTGTCCTAGGATCATAATGATCTGTTAAATTACCACTAGTTTCAACTACATATATATTATTAATACCATTTGCTTTCAATATTGTTCTTGCTACTTCTCCACCATTTATTAATTTCTTGTTTTTTACTTGTTTATATTTGTTAAATATAGATTGAACATATATTTGGGCTATAAGTGTTATAACAAAACCAATAATTGCTAAATAATAATAGTACATATATTACCCTCTTTCGTATTTGGTACCTTCGTTAGTATCAATTAATTTAATTCCTTTTTGTAAAAGCTCATCTCTTATCTCATCTGCTTTTTTATAATCTTTATTTGCTTTTGCTATGTCACGTTCTTTTATTTTGTTAAGTATCTCTTCATCTACATTAAATTCTTCTTCTTTTGTTAGATCAAGTCCTAAAACTTTATCAAAATCTTCAATAACCGTTAATTTTGTGCATTCATTTAATTCATCATCTTTTAACAAATCATATATTGTAGTAAGCATCATCGCTGTATTTAAGTCATTTGCTATGGCATTCTCAAACTTAATAAAATATTTCTTTGCTAGTGCATCATCATACTCTCCAACATTCTTATTAAGTGATAAAATTCTTTTTTTAAGTTTAAAGTATGTATTTTGTGCTATATCCAAAGACTCATATGAAAATACTAAATTATTTCTATAATGAGAGTTTAAACACATATATTTATAACTTAATGGATTATAATCTTTAGCCTTTAATAAATCAAGTGTTAAAAAATCTCCTTTTGATTTGCTCATTTTACCTGATTTATCATTTAAATGATTAGAATGAACCCAATAATTACACCACTTGTGTCCAAATAAAGCTTCCGATTGTGCTATTTCGTTAGTATGATGTGGAAATATATTATCAACACCACCACAGTGAATATCTAAATATTCTCCTAAATACTTAGATGCTATTATGGAACACTCTATGTGCCATCCAGGATATCCTATTCCCCAAGGAGAATTCCATTTTTGTTCTTGATCATCAAACTTTGATTTAGTAAACCAAAGCCCAAAATCAAATGGATTTTTCTTTAATTCATCTTTTGTGACACTATCTCTAACTCCAACAATCAAATCTTCTGCTTTTTTGCCCGATAATTTGAAGTATTCATTAGCTCTCGTTATATCAAAATAAATGTTACCGCCAGATTGATATGCATATCCTTTATCAAGCAAAACTTTAATAGCTTCTATATAATCATTAATATGATCTGTTGCTTTTTCAACTATCTCAGGCCATTTTAAATTCAAATTATTAAAATCTTCCCTAAAACATTTTGTATAAAAGGAAGCAATCTCTTGTGCGCTCTTATGCTCTCTTTTAGCACCTTCTACCATTTTATCAAGTCCAATATCAGCATCCCCAGCATTATGCCCAACATCAGTAATGTTCATAACTCTTTTTACTTTATATCCTAAATAGTTTAATCCTTTTTCAAATATATCTTCAAAAATATAACATCTAAGATTACCTATATGAGCATAATGATAGACTGTAGGCCCACATGTATACATTGAAACCTCCCCATCATTATGTGGAATAAACTCTTCTTCTTTTTTCGTAAGTGTATTGTATATTTCCATATTGCCTCCTTAACCTAGTTATATTATATTCTAATAATATATAAAAATCAAACCAAGAAAAAAGATAGATTTTTCTATCTTTAAAAACATAATTTATATTTAATAATTTAAGTATAAATTAGTGCTGCCATCAAAATAATCTAAATTTGCATCGCACCAAGTCTGTGTAGGCTCATTACCAGCACCAAATGTTTTCGTTAAGTCTACTAGCAGAGCCCCATCGGCGTATGCTAGAAAACTTCCTTCCATCCCGTCGGACGCTGCCGATTGCCACCTGCCATGTGTCATTTCAAAATAAGTCATATCGCTATAATCATCAGTATCAACAACCACACTCTTTTTGACCCAACCACTACTTAATTCTGTTGATGTTAGCGATGTAGGAAGATTCTGTGTGCTTGCCGTCCTTACTTTGAATTCCAGCGTATACGTGCCAGTTGTATTTGTAACTAATTTGTGATCTATTTTATAATAATAAATATGCCCCGCCTCAAATGTATATGTTTGGTAGATATATGAAGAATATAAATTACTAGCCATATTCGTACAAATAGAATTACTTCCAAATCTTGAATATGAAGAAGACGTTGCTGTGTAACTTCCAACAATACTCCATCCTGTCGTACTGTCTTCAAAGCTACCATTTGTAACTATATTAGCAACCGTATATTGGATTCCATCATCCCAGGCAGTCACTCTCTGCCCAAGAGATGTTTCGGGTCCCTCAGTGTGTATTACAGTTACATATGTACTTCCATTACTTGAAACACTTGTTACATTATTATAATACGTTCTGCCATCTGCCCAATAATGCCATACCGCTATTTCATCTAAATTGTATGAAGATCCTAAATCGATAACTACACATTGATTACCCGTTGTGCCCTTTGCATAATTTGCACTTGTTATATCACCGTCTGTTATATTTGATATTGGATATGTTGCATCGTTTGTTATCCCTGTTGCTGTTAGTCCTTTTGCTATATTTTCTCCTTGATATATTGCCTGAAATTCTACCCACTGATTATATGTACTAGTGCTGTTACCGTTTATACAATTCTTAATATATCTAACATTATTTAACCTTGTGTTTAATCTAGTTGGGGATGTTGTTCCTACATATGT
>Ga0116152_10000275_pt1 | contig 41887 bp, 27 predicted proteins | sample AD_UKC119_MetaG_FD_89894 | JGI IMG/M metagenome (GOLD analysis project Ga0116152, IMG submission 89894) | Active sludge microbial communities of municipal wastewater-treating anaerobic digesters from Hong Kong - AD_UKC119_MetaG | ecosystem: Engineered > Bioreactor > Anaerobic > Digestate... | reverse complement strand
GCAGGAATACACGCCAGCGCAGCTTCGAACAATGCTCAAGAAAGCCATCCCCGGCCTACTACCCTCTAATCCAACCCACAAAAAGCACAATTACGACGACGCGTAGTTGTGTAGATACTATTGCCTGAAGGGGTGGGCCACCCGTCATTCGACGTGGATCAGGGGTTGCGCGCAAGTCGACCATCGTGACCCCACCCCTGAAGGGGTGGGCCACCCGTCATTCGACATGGATCAGGGGTTGCGCGCAAGTCGATCATCGTGACCACCACCCCTGAAGGGGTGGGCCACCCGTCATTCGACGTGGATCAGGGGTTGCGCGCAAATCGATCATCGTGACCCCACCCCTGAAGGGGCGGGCCACCCGGATTTCACTTCGCACATCGCAAATCGCCACATCACAAATGCGTCGTATTGCCCGAAGCCCCTTTGCCGCCTATACCTTGAGCCTATGTGTGGAATCGCCGGCTACATCCGCCCCCGGGGCCTGCTCGATCAGGCTGTGCTAGATCGCATGACGCGGGCGATTGCGCATCGCGGACCGGATGGTCACGCGTCGTGGACGGACCCGCGATTCGGGCTCGCACTCACGCACACGCGGCTGGCTGTGCAGGACCTGACGGAGGCGGCCGAGCAGCCGATGCGCAGCGAGAATGACGCGCAGGCGATCGTCTTCAATGGCGAGATCTACAACTTCCGCGAGCTGCGCGAGCAGCTCATCGCCGGCGGCACGGTCGTGCGCTCGACGGGCGACACGGAAGTGCTCTTCCACCTCTGCCGCCGGGACGCGTCGCTCGGTTTTCTGCCGCGGCTCAACGGCATGTTCGCCTTCGCCTGTTGGGACGCCGCGACGCGGTCGCTCACGCTGGTGCGCGATCGGACGGGCGTCAAGCCGCTGCTTTACGCCGAACTCCCGGGCGGCGGTCTCGCATTCGCATCCGAGATGAAGGCGCTGCGGCCTCTGCTGGAAGGCGAAACGATCGACCCGACGGCGGTCCGTGAATTGCTGACGCTCGGTTTCATCGCGGCGCCGCGAACGATCTTCCACCAGGTGAAGAAGCTGCGACCCGGCCAGTTGCTGCGATGGCGCGACGGCGAGATCGCGATCGAGGATTGGGCGCCCTTGCCGCCGCGTGAAAGCCCGGTCGCGACCTTCGACGAGGCGAAGGCGCTGATTCGCGAGAAGCTGTCGGCCGCCGTCGGTTGTCGCCTGCTCGCCGACGTGCCTGTCGGCGTGTTCCTGTCGGGCGGCATCGACTCGGCGATTGTCACGGCGCTGTCGCAGAAGCTGTCGAGCGAACGCGTTCGCACCTTCAGCGTGAGCTTTCCGGGGCAGGCGTTCTACGACGAGAGCAAGTACGCCGCCGCCGTTGCAACGATGCACGGGACGGATCACACAGTCCTGCCGCTGACGCTGGATGATATTCGCGACGTGATCCCGACGGTCCAGGCGCACATCGGCGAACCCTTTGCCGACAGCTCCGTCCTGCCGACGTATCTCCTGAGCAAGCTGACGCGCCAGCATGTGACTGTCGCCCTGAGTGGTGACGGCGCCGACGAACTCTTCGGCGGATACAACCGGTACGCGGCGGCGACGCTGATGGAGCGCTACGGCTGGTTTTCGCGATCGCCGCTGTATGGCGTATCGCGCAAGATCATCGAGGCGCTGCCGGCCCGGCGCGAGACAAAGCTGGGAAGCAAAGTCAGCATGATGAAGCGGGCGATCCGTTCCATGGATTCGCGCGACAAGTGGCGCTACGGCTACTGGATGCGGACGAGCGACGACGCGACCTACGCCCGGCTGCTGCACGAGCCGGCCATGGCGCCGCGGATCCTCGAAGAGATCGTTGATCTCTTGTGGCAATATCGAGGCGAGCCACGCGCGTCGGACGATCTGAACAACCATCTGCGAACGGAATGGCGGCTGAGTCTTCCCGACGACATGCTGACAAAGGTGGACCTGGCGTCGATGGCGCATGGGCTGGAAGTGCGTTCGCCGATGCTGGACTATCGGCTGGTCGACGCCGTGATGCCGATGGACTGGCGATGGAAGGTCGACGGCTATCGCAAGAAGCGGCTGCTGATCGAGGCGTTCCGCGACGAACTGCCGCCGGAACTGCACAATCGCTCGAAGAAGGGGTTCGAAGTGCCCGTCGGTGTCTGGCTGCGGGGTCCACTGTACGAGTTCGCGCGGGACCTGATCGACAGTGACGATTGCTTCTTCGGGACGATTCTGAGTCGCGAAGGGGCGCGGTCGATCCTGGACGAGCATCGCACGGGGCGGCGCGATCACAACTTCTGCCTGTGGGCGCTGGTGTCGCTGCTGGCGTGGGAACAGGGACAATGTTGATTTGGCGATTTGGTGATCTGGTGATTTGGTGATCTGGTGATTTCGTGATTTGGGCGGGTTGTTGCGACGCTGATGGTGGCGCGCAAATCGATCATCGTGACCCCACCCCTGAAGGGGTGGGCCACCCGGCGATTTGGTGATTTCGTGGTCTGCGTGGGCTCAAACGCCCTCGACATAATTGGCGCCGAACGATGTTCATTCGATTCCTGATTGTGTGTTTGGTCGTGGGCGCGTCCGCGTGCCGTCGCGATACACCGCCCCCGACGACTCACCCGACGGAACGTGAAGTCAACGAGGTTCCCAAGGCCATTCACAAGGCCGAGGAACTCGCACTCGCATTTGTTGCGGACACGCAACACGACAAATACGCGGAGGCGCCGCCTAAGTTCCCGGCGGACTTTGAGTTGTCGGCGAAGGACCGCGAAACTGCATTTCGCTTGCTAGAACAGTACATCAAGGCGCATTCGTGGACTCGGAAGGTTGCGGTGATAGAGGTTTTCGAGGGAAACGAAGATTCGGCGAGCGTCTACCTGAGCAGTCCTGACGGCGCCCTGTTGGCGTTGTCGTGTGGATATCGATATGACACGGGCGTGTGGGAACTCGACGCGTACGAGATTCCCGCGCGTACGTTTGCACGCCCCAAAGGGGAGTCATTTACGAAGTACATCGAACGCCAGATTCAAGGGTATCGCGGACGCGCCGCGCCCTATGCCACGGGACCGAAGTCTGACGGTGTGTATATGATTGACGCGAGCCAGTGATTCGTTGGCGCAGGGGCGTTGCGCGATTTCGAGCAACGGCCGGGTGGTCCACCCCATACTCGATGATGTGTGGTCGGGGTGCTGACGGGAGCGCGCAAATCGATCATCGTGACCCTGCCCCTGAAGGGGTGGGCCACCCTGCCACCCGTCCAGTTCTTTAAGTCATGAAATCACCAAATCACCAAATTGCGGGCGGCTTCTTTGTCCCTGTTCGACGCGTGGGCCGGCGTTGCGGTAACATGCCGTCAACGAAGAAGGAGGAGCCCGCAGCATGACTGGTCGCACCTGGCCCAACGTTACGATCATCCGTCATCCCGTCGTTCAGGAGCGGCTGACTGTCATTCGCGACAGGAACACGGGCGTCGAGCAGTTTCGGCGGCTGATCGGGCTCATCGCCCGGCTCATGGCCTTCGAAATCACCCGCGACTATCCGACGACGCCACGGACCGTGGAGACACCGCTGGAATCGTGCGACGGTTGCATCCTCTCCCGCGGTCTGACGCTGGTGCCGATTCTCCGCGCCGGGCTGGGCATGGCGGAGGGCGTGCATCAGCTGCTGCCGTCGGCGCGGATGGGGCACCTGGGCATCTATCGCGACGAGAAGACGCTGGAGCCGATCACGTATTACAACAAGCTGCCGCCGAACATCGCCGAGACGGATGTGATCGTGATCGATCCGATGCTGGCGACGGCGGGTTCGCTGATCGCCGCCATCGACGTCATCAAGGGCACGGGGGCGACGAGCATCAAGGTGCTGTGTCTTGTGGCGGCGCCGGAGGGGATCGACAACCTCAACGCGAAGCACCCGGACGTGCAGATCTTCACGGCGTCCGTCGATCGCTGCCTGAACGACAAGGGCTACATCCTGCCGGGGCTGGGGGATGCGGGCGATCGGATTTTTGGAACGGCGTAAGAGAAAGCCGAAAGCCGAAATCTGAAAGCTGAAAGCTCGCGAACTCAGGTCGCTCACATCTTCAGCGACTTCTGGCGACTCTTGGCTTGACGATTTTCGCGTTGGATTGGCGTCAGCCTTTGAAGGTGGAGACCCACCAGGTATTTCCGCCACTGTCGACGAAGCCGCCCTGGCGTTCGTTGTAGAACTTGTCTTCCATCGGCGCCTTGATCGTGGCGCCGGCGGCGATGGCGCGGGCGAAGGTTTCGTCGGCGTCGGGGACGTACAGGTAGATCACGCTGGTCCAGGGCGTCGCGCCCTCGGGGAATCGGCCCGCTTCAACGACGACAACGGAATCCGCGACGCCCATCTGAACATGGCGTCGCGTCGAATCGTGGGCGTGTGATTCGATTTCGACGGCGTCAAACACATGGCGCAGGAAGTCGGGCAGATCCAGCGGACCACAGATGTAGGGCCGGATCGCGGAATGGCCTCCGCGAATGTAGGCGAGGGAATCCGTCATCGAGTCGCCTCCTCTTGATGGGTGTTCCCAATCATGCCGATCACGGTACGCCATCGCAAACACTATTTCCGGCGGCGCCGCCGATAAACGCCCGTCGGGCGCCGGGAATCGGTCGTATTGCGGCCGTGTAACTCGACGTCCGGGATGGCGGGCTCGCCTATGATCTGGTAGCGGAGTTCACCGCAAGCCGAAAGGAGGCGAACCATGTCCCTCCGCTGGTTCCACCTGGTTTTCCTGTTATTCGCCATCATGGGCGCCGATTTGTTCGGCGGCTGGGCCCTGCACGAGTACGCGTCGGTCGGCGACCGCGGCATGCTGGGCATGGGCGTCGTGAGCATGATCGGCGGGTTCGGTCTGGCCGCCTACGTGTTCTGGTTCGCCCGGAAGGCGGAGCGGCTGCACCTCGAGTGACGTGTCCGGCGCGAGCCGCTCAGCGCGGATCGCGTGCGGGGCTCGGCTCGACGGATGTGGGATCGTCGTAGCGGCCTGAATACGGGCGCCGCGATCGCGGCGCCTGCGTGGCCAGTGCGCGATCCCTGGGTCGCAGGGGACTGCGATCGTCGTCTGTGAGCTTCTCGATCCGATGCGCCGCCCAGCGCTGGTTGGACTGGATGCCGGCTTCCTCTGTCTCCAGCACGTCGTGATAGAGTTCGATCGCGCGGGCGCGATCGTGCAGGCGGTAGTCGTACACGACGGCCATGTCGAATCGCGCCGCGTGGGGCGTCTTCGGATCGAGTTCGATCGCCCACCTGAAATACCGCAGGGCGAGCTGATTGTCGGGATCGTCTTCCCGCAGGAATTCCTTGTAGATGACTCCTGTGTAATAGGCGGCGTCATCGACCTTGTCAGATGTCGGGTATTCACGGAGAAGCGTTCGGAACTTGTCGACGGCCGTGCGTGCGTCTTTCGTGTTCAGCTTTGTAAAGCCGATGAAGGGCACGCCGACGAATGTGTCGTACAGGGTATAGGCCTCGTCGTAGAGTTTGTCGGCCTCGGGGATGGACTCGATCGGCATGACGGCCGACGACTTCTCGGGCGGATCCTCCGACAGGTAGGGATAGACTTCGATCTTCTCCGTCTGCTCGCGCTGTCGTCGGGCCCAGTTCGCCTTCTCCGTATTGCCGCTTTCCAGGTAGACGCGTTCGAGTTCGATCAGGCGCTCGATGTAGGCCTGACGCGCCGCCATCATGTCCTCGACTTCGTCGGCGACGACCGGCAGTTCCGCCCTCGGTCGATCCGGGTTGTAGTCGTCTTCCGGCGGTGTGATGTCCGTGACGCGTTTGTCGTGATGGCGTGTCGAGCCTTCGCAGCCGAACAGGGCCACATGCGCCAGACCGATGAGAATGGCGAGCGCGACCTTGTGATACGTGAAATCGACGGACATGGCGATTCATCCTTGAATGCCGGCGCGGGTTCGGGCGAACGATCGCGCCGATTTCGTCCTTGTTTCTGCGAAGCGCATTGCACTCCGCCGACGCGTCAGCGTCAAGCGAATTCGGCGCCTCGTCCGCTACACGCACACGACTTCGCGCGGCGTCATGAAGGCGAGCCACGTCTTCTTCGGTCGCACGCCGAACGCCGCCTCGACGGCCTGTGCGTAGATTCGCACCTGTCCCGCGTATTCCGCGGCGCGCTGCGACAAGCCCGCGCCGGACACGCGGTCCGTCTTGTAGTCCAGAACTTCCCAGCCGGCGCCATCGTCGAACAGGCAGTCCACAATGCCGCGGACCACGAGGACGTCGTCAACATCCATCGCCGCGGCGTCGGGGCGATAGCGCGTCGGGTCCGTCGCGAGCGTGAACGGCCACTCCCGCAGGACGCGGGCGCCGGGTTTCCGGAGGCGACTTCCGAGCTCCGTTTCGAAGAACCAGGCGACAGCGTCGAGATCGATGGCGCCCGCCTGTTCGGGCGTGAACTGACGCGCCGCGACCATCCCCGCCAGTTGCGCCTCGATGTTCTTACGATCGCACGCCTGGGAAAGATCGAGCCGCTGGAGCAATTCGTGGGTCCACGTGCCGACCTGGGTGGACGCGGGCGCCGCCTTCTCATCGGACACGTTCAGCGGGTGAAACTGCCGGGGGTATTTCGGCATGGCGTCGCCGGAGGCCGGGGCGCCGGCGGGATCGTCGGGCTCCTCCAGCAGGTTCCAGCGCCGTTTCAGTTCGCTGGCGGCCACGACGGCGGGGACCCGGGTGAGCGTTTCCGCCGCGTACGGCGCCAGGAGGCGCCGTTCGATCGTCGCGATGAGGGGGGCGTCGTCGTCGGCGATCGATCCGGCGGGAATGAGGGCGGCGAACTTCTGCGCCTTCTGCGTGGCGGCGTCGCTGTGCGGCGCCTCGAAGGACCAGTGACGCATCATCTCCAGTGAATACCGGGTCACATGAAAAAGCGCGCCCTGGCCCGGCGTGTCGCCCCATGCGACGGCGCCCTCGGGCGCCGTTGTCAGTGACGCGAGAAGCCACTTCATGCTGTTCGACGCTCCCAGTCGCTCGGCGAGAGGAAGGACCGGCGACGCGTCGTTATCGACAGCGACGGCGTCGACGGGTGGGTCAACGAGCTTTTCGGTACCGACGACGATCAGCCGCTCCTTCGCGCGGGTCATGGCGACGTAGAGGACGCGAAGTTCTTCCGCGATGGACTCGCGTCGGACGGCGTCTCCGACGAGGCGATGGGGGAGCGTTGGATACTGGAAATGGCGTGTCAGGTCGACGCCTTCCAGACCGACGCCGAGTCTGCGATCGACGAGGACGCTCTGCTGGGCGTCCTGCAGATTGAATCGCTTGCCGGACTCGGCGAGAACGACGGCGCGGAACTCCAGGCCTTTGCTCGCGTGGATCGTCATGATGCGGACGGCGTCGCCCTGAGGGGCCACGGCGCCGGCCATCAGTTCCTCACCGCTCTCACGGAGTTCGTCGATGAAGCGGATGAAGTGGTTGAGCCCCTGACGCCGGAAGGCGCCGAACTGTCGCGCGTACTCGTGGAGCTGGATGAGGTTGCTGCGGCGCTGCTCGCCACGGGGAAGTCCCGAGACGCAGGAGAGGTACCCGGATTCTTCGAAAATCCGCCAGAGTGTGTCGGCGATGGGGCGGCGAGCGGCGATGGCGCGCCATGCGTGGAGCTGGTCAAAGATGGCGGCCAGGCGCAGGCGGAGCGATTCGTCCGGACCGGCGATGGCGTAGTTCCGGACCGCCTCGTGGAAGGGGCGCGGTCGATTGCCGATCCTCTCGCAGGCTCGGATCTCCGCGAGCTGCGAGTCCGTCAGGGGATCGCCCATGAGCGGTGAGCGGAGCAGGGCGCCCAGGGGGATGTCCTGTCGCTCGTTGTCGAGAAGCTGGAGCAGGCAGATGATGTCCAGCACCTCGATGGCGTCGAAGAGGTCGCCGCTCATCGTTGACACGGCGGGGACGCCCTGGGCGAGCAGGCGGCGGAGGAAGAGACTGATGCGGGCCTTCATGGAACGCATCAGGATGACGATGTCGCTGAGGGCGTAGCCTTCGGCGCGCAGGTGGTTGATGCGTTCGGCGATGACGTAGGCTTCGCGCTCGATGCGATCCCAGTCGTCGGCGCCGCCTTCACCGTCGCCTTCGTCTTCACTCGCGTCGGTCGTGGCGCCCTTTGGATCCTGAAGCAGGTGCACTTCACACGGGACGACGCCGGCGGGGCAGGGATTCTGATGGAACGGGACGAGTCGGGCGTCGCCGTCGTAGTCGATACCGCCGAGGTCGCGGGACATGAGCCGCTCGAAGACAAGGTTGATGGCGTCGATGACGGGGCGTTCGCTTCGGAAGTTCATGCTGAGCGGAACGACGTCGCCTTCGCGCTGCGCCGCGGCCAGGAAGCGATCGCTGCGAGCGATGAAGAGCCGGGGTTCCCCGAGGCGGAATCGATAGATGCTCTGCTTGACGTCGCCGACGGTAAACAGGTTGTTCGGCCGATCGGCGGAGGATTCCGTGCTGACGAGCCGCAGAATCTCCGCCTGGATCGGGTTGATGTCCTGAAATTCGTCGACGAGAACGTGGCGGAAGCGGCCGTGCAGACGCTCGGCGACGTGATGCGTCTCTTCGCGCAGCAGATCGAGCGTGTAGCGCTCCAGGTCAGAGAAGTCGAGTTCGCCGAGTTCGCGTTTGGCCTCTCGATAGGCGTCGCGGACGCGCTCGACGGCGGTCAGCAGCGATTCGACGTGCGGCGCCGTTGCGGCGATACCGGCGGCCCAGTCGGCGCATCGAAAGCGGCCGAACCGGTCCACGACACGCCTGAGCGCCTTGTCGAGTTCCTTCCGCAACTCGTCCGCGAAGTTGTAGGCGGCCTTGTCCGCGTCGCTCAGATCCTTGAAGCGTCTGGATCCGCGCGTCGGCGGTTTGGGCGATTCGACATCCATCAGCATGTCGGCGCAGATGCGATCGATCGTGGCCTCATCCCGATGGGCGTGGAGCTGTGACAGCGCGGCGTCCGTCAGAACGTCGACGGCGTCGAAGGCGGGCGCGAACCAGCTGGTGGTCTCGCTTTCGGGCAGGCGGTCGCGCAGGCTTCGCGTCGTCGCCTCGAGTTGTTCCAGCGAGGCGGTCAGCGCGTCCGCCAGGGACGTCATCCATGCCGGCGAGAGCGTTGCCGAATCGGCGTTGCGATATTGCTCGCGGGCGCTGGCGAGCCACTCGTCCGGTCGATCGTGCGATTCGAGGAAGGCCGCGATGTCCAGCACGCGTTGTCGCAGGGAGGGCTCGTGCGATCCGTAGGCCGAAAGAAAGTCGAGAAACGCCGCCGCGTTTGGCGCGTCTTCGGCCGAGAGGTCGTTGAAGACGTCCTTTGCGCACTGCTTTCGAAGCTGCACGGCCTCCAGTGGCGCAAGCAGCGGCATCCGCGGCTCCAGATCGACGAAGGCGAAGTAGCGATTCAGCAGATTGCGACAGAATGAGTGAATCGTGGAGATCTGCGCGCCATCCAGCAGGGCGAGCTGCCGGCGGATGCGGCTGTTTCCGGGATCGCGCCTGCGCCGCTCGCGCAGGGCTTTGGCAATGCGCTCGCGCATTTCTGCGGCGGCGGCGTCGGTGAACGTGACGACGAGCAGTTCGTCGACGCGACAGGGATTCGGCGCGTCCGTCACGAGATAGGCGCAGCGTTCGGCGAGGACGGCGGTCTTGCCGGAGCCGGCCGCGGCGGAAACGAGGACGCTGCAGTCGATCGTCTCGATCGCGCGTCGTTGATCCTTCGTCCACGCGGTCATGACGCGCCTCGCTCGTTTGACTGCGTTTCCGCGGTCATTCGCTCGATCACTTCCGACTTCTTCAGCTTCGGGCACTCGCGAACGCGCCCCTGTGTGTATTCGAACCGGCAGACGGAGCGATAGTCGCAGTGTTCGCACGGCAACGAGCGCCCCAGCCGCGCGGGTCGCACGCGGATGTCGCCGGCGAGCCAGGCGTCGCACAGCTGCGTCATCTTCCGGCGAACGAAGGCGAGTGTCGTCGAGAGCTCGCCCGGGCGAAGCGCATCGGAGTTTTCGTATCGAGCCAGGCCGCCATCCTTCAGCAGGGCCGCGTTGAACACGGGCGACGACTGCGTGGGGTTCATCGGCGCGATCGTCGTCAGGGCGTCGAAGTCGATGACGCCGCGCGGCCGCAGTTGTTTGAAGGGTGTAAAGGCGTCGTCGTCCGCTTCGTCCGGATGATCGAGCTTCTCGCGTTTCCAGTTGATCGGCAGCAGCATCGCCCCGGCGGTCTCGATATCTCCCAGCTTCAGCGCGTCGGCGTGATCGCGAATGACGAGCAGGTAGGCGAGTAGCTGCAGGGAGAGACCGTGGTAGATCGCGTCGAGCGCGGGCGCCTTGCGAACATTGCGCTTGTAGTCGAATACAACGGCGAGGTTCGCCGAGGCGCCGGCCAGCAGGTCGATGCGATCGATCTTGCCGCGGATCGAGACCGTCTCACCCGACGCCGTCGTCAGTTCGAGGGCGGGCCATTCGGATTTGCGGCCGTAGTTCTTCTCGGTTCCCACGGGGCGCAGATTTGTCCGGCCGACGGTCGATCTGTGTCCGCGCAGGAACGCCGGCAATTCGCGATGGCTGCGCCAGGAAAGGCTGCGACGCTGCGCGTCATCGAGATTCAGCTCGTCGGCGAATTCGGGCAGGACGTTGACGCAGAGGTCGTCGACGCGATCCGCGATCGCCTGTTCGGGCATCTCGGCGAGCGACTGACCTGTCTCGATCAGCTCGTTGACGAACTGCTCCAGTACGGCGTGATAGAACTGTCCCCAACGCGTGTCGGACAGTTCGTGGACGTCACGGGGGCGAAGTGTCAGACCGTAGCGGGCGTAGTGCTGGAAGGGGCACTTCGCGAAGGACTCCAGCCGCGTGACGCTCATGTCGTGCGGCGGCGCCCAGAGCGCGTGGCGCGCCGCCTCGGAGAGTTGGGCGTCCGTCGATGGCGGAAGGGCCGCAAGCGCCCGACGCACGCGCGCCCCGATGGGCGAATCCTCTTGCGCCGCGACCCAGTTGTAGAGCGAGAGCGCTGTTGGATCGACGCCGGTGTTTCCGTCGTCGGGTTGGGGTCGTATCGCCCTGCCGAGGGCCTCGGCAATATGGCTCGCCAGATCGCTGATTGTCGAAATGCCGTCGTCGCACTCGCCCTGGGTTCGGCGCAGGGCGTCATCCCCGAGGGCCGCCCGCAGATTCGCCCAGTAGAGGGACGGCTGCATTTCCCTGCCATCGGCGTTTCGCTGGGGCCGGCTGACCCACAGCAGTTCATTCGCGCGCGTGACGGCGACATACAGGAGCAATCGCTCCTCGCGCAGCCGCTCGAGTCGGCTGCGGCCGAGAGCGGCGCCTTTGCCTTCGAGAAACGCCCGCTCTTCGTCGCCGAGCAGGCCCTCGTCGACGACGCGATTCGGCCAGAGTCCATCGGCGAGGCCGAGCACGAAGGCGGCGCGCAGCTTCGGGTTCTGGCGACCTCGATCGACGGCGCTCACAATGACCTGGTCGAGCGTTGGCGGAACCAGTCCCAGCGTGAGTTCGGACAGACCGGACTCCAGCGTTTCGCGGAACTGGCGGCCGCGCATGTCGACATCGCCCAGGGCGGCGACGAGTTCCTCCAGGAGTCCGCAGACGCCGCTCCAGACCTGCAGATGCTCCGACGCCTCATCCAGATCGCCGCGCGCTTCCGCGTCCACGCTCCACGTGTCCAGCGTGCGGCGTACATCGAAGCGTTCGATGGCCGCCGCCAGACGCAGAATCCAGTCGCGGCAGGTGGTCGGCGTCGCTGCGCCCGGCCAGAAATCGCCGAAGCGATTTCGCAGGGACTGGCGGGCCGCTTCGACCTGCGCGATCGCGGCCCTGGCGGCGTTCGTGCGGCGATCCTCGAATCCCGGCGGCTTGCGGGTCCAGGGCGTGTCCCATTGGACAGGCGTGGAGAGACCGTTGGCGAGCGTGTAATTGTCGATGGCGTCCGCGTCATCCGCGGGCACGCCGGCAAAGCCGCTCTTGAGGATCTGCGTCATCGACGCTTCGAAGGACAGACCACCCACGATTGAGACAAGCCCTCGAATGAAGCGAACGAGCGGATGATGATGCGTTGGGCGCCGGCGATCGATGAAGAAGGGAATGTTGTGTCGCTGCAGTTCGGCGCTGAGGAGATCGTGATAGGGCTCAAGACTGCGCACGAGAATCGCAATGTCGCGATAGCGCAGCGGATGGGTTTCGCGCCGCGTCAGGTCGAGAATGGCGCGGGCCGTCGCGCGGGCCTCATCGCGGAGATCAGTCGCCACCACGAGCTGCGCTTCGGCGGGTTGGGAGGCCATCTCCGGCGTCGACGGTTCATCCACTGTGGCGCCGGGTTCGGCGAACAGGCGACGTTCGAGATTCGCCAGCGTGGGTGTCGCGTCGAATCGGGACGGCGAACCCGCGAGTCGCCTGACGGGGGCCAGCGCCGCGCCGGCCTCCGCGAAGGCGCGAAACAGATCGGCCATTGTGACGCGCGTCTTGGCGAACAGATCCGCGGCGTCGGGACCTTCGTCGTCGCGCCCGGCTTCGTCATCGCGGACGCCATCGGGATCGAGCAGGATCGCCACATCCAGCGAGGCTGTGAGCCGGGACATCTCGACGAGCGTCGTGAGCTGCTGGCGCGTGAAGCTGGCGAAGCCGTCCACCCAGACGCGGGCGCCGCGCAGCCACTCGGCCTGCGCCATTCGCGATCGCGCCAGGGCGAGGACACCGTCGGGATCGACACGATCATCGCCCAGGTAGTCGCAGTATTCCCGATAGAGGATGGCCAGGTCGTGCAGACGCGGGAATGTGGGCGCGTCTTCGGATTCGGCGGCGTGGGCGCAGGCGTCAAGCCGTTCGACGGAGACGGATTCGCGAAACAGTTCGGACAGCGCGGAGGCCAGTTCGGCGACGAAACCGCCGCGATCGGCGAGTCGGCCGAACTCCCGGAAACGCTGGCGATGTCGCCCGAGCAGATAGCGGACGGCCATCTGCCGGCCAATCGGCGTGAGGGGCGTCGGCATGCCGCCGGTCGATTCGCTGAGAATCCGCTGGGCGAGGCGCCTGAAGCTGAGGACCTCGCAGCGGCCGAGCGTGGCGCCATCGGACTGGGCGAGGAGTAAGCGTTCGGACTGAAGCGCCGCCTGTTCTGGTACGAGGAAGATGAGCCGGGGCCCTTCGGCGCGATCGCGCGCGAGTTCCTGCCGAATTTCATCCAGGCAGAATCGGGTCTTGCCCGAACCGGCGCGACCGGTGATAAGACGTACCGACAAGCGACCCGCTCCTTCCAGAGTCCGCAATTGCGGCGGAATATCGGATCAAGGTAACACGAAGCGGGCGCCCCATCAAAACGCGTCCCGGCGTCGATGGGCCCGCGAGGTAGAATGGACAGCCGCCGGACAGGCGCGGGTGAAGCTCGAAGGGAACGTCCGTAAGAAACGTGATTGCCGATTCTCCGACAACTTTGCCTTACTGGTGGGAGTACCTGCGACAGTTCGACACGTATTTCGTGTTGTTCGCCGTGGCGGCCGCTGTCACGTTTGTCGCCACACCCATCTACATTCCGATCGCGCGTCGCTTCGGCTGGACGGATCGCCCCGGCGGCCGCAAACGGCACGCTCGCGTGACAGCCACGATGGGCGGTCTCGTGATCTTCGCGACGGTCATCGCCGGCGCGCTGATCGCCATGCAGTCGAACAACCTCGTGGGTGAGAAGCTTCGCGAGAGCCGCTATCACGTATATGGGCTGATCGTCTGCACGTTGTGCATGCTCGTTCTGGGCGTGGCCGACGACCTGCGGGCGCTGCGACCGCGCGTGAAGCTGCTTGTGCAGGCGATCGTCGCCGTCGCCGCCGTCTGGATGGGCTTCCGCGTGGACGCGATCACGCTGCCCTGGTGGGATTCGCTCGTCCTGCCGCCGATTGTCGGGATGGCGATTTCATTCCTGTGGATCGTCGGTATCACGAACGCGATCAACCTGACGGACGGTCTCGACGGTCTCGCTGTGGGAATCTGCCTGCTCGCGTCGAGCGTGAACGCCGTCGTTGCGATCTGGCTCGGCAATCATTACATGACGGTGATGATGGTGCTGATGGCGGGGGCGCTGCTCGGCTTTCTGCGCTACAACTTCCATCCGGCGCGGGTGTTTCTCGGCGACACGGGATCGATGGCGCTGGGCATGTTCCTCGCGATGGCGTCGCTGCGATCGGCGCAGAAGGCGCACACGGCGGTCCTGATTCTGATTCCGCTGTTCGCGCTGGGGTATCCGATTTTCGACACGCTGCTGGCGATCGCCCGGCGATCGCTCAGGGGCCAGCCGCTCTTCTCGTCGGATCGCGATCATATCCATCATCGGCTGATCGATCGCGGCGCCCGGCCATCGACGGCGGCGATTCAGATCTACATCGCGAGTTTCATTCTCTGCCTGCTGTGCATTGCGGCGGCGGCGGCGAATCACCTGATCCTGGGGCTGGGCGTCGGTTTCGTGCTGGTCATGGCCGTCTTCAGCGCCCGCGTGCTGGGATATCTGGAGTGGGGCGGCTGGGTCGCGCGCTGGTCCGACCGTGAAGAGACGCGCATCCTGCATGCCGCGGCGAATCTGGCGCGGCTGAAGCTGCGCCGTGCGACAAACGCCACGGAGCGCGCGGCGGCGATCGCCATCATGGCGAGGGAACTCGGCTGCCACGGGTTTGAGCTGGTCAGCGCCGGCGAGACGATCCTGAAGCGTCGTCTGACTGACGACGCTCCCGCATCGCAGAAGACCATTGATGTGATCGTCAACGACGAACTGACGCTGCGGCTGTTCGTGGCCGACAGCGCGACGATCGATGACGCCCGCCTGCAGCTGGTGGAGGAAGTGGCGTCCTGTTGGCGGGGCGATCGCGAATGAGCGGCGGCCGGCACATCCTGTTTGTCAACGAGTTCTATCATCCGGATATCTGCGCCAGCGCCGCCGTATTGAGTGATCGCCTGCCGCGGATCAGGCGGCTTCGGCCCGACTGGACGATTCATGTCATTGCCGGCAATCGTGCGTGGGACAATGCGTCAGTTGTGTATCCGTCGGATGAAACGCATGAAGGCGTTCACATCATTCGCGTGGCGCGGCCCGTCGTCCGTCGGCGCAGCCTGATTCAGCGGGCCGTCGGTTTTGCGGCCTTCCAGCATCGCGCCGTGAGGGCCGGATGCGCCATGGATCGTGTTGACTGTGTCATCGCGACGACGGCGCCACCGCAGGGCGCGGCCATCGCGCGGAAGATCGCACGGGCGCGTCGATGCCCCTACATCTACTGCGTGCTCGATCTCTATCCCGACCTGGCGGCCACGCTTGGGAAAGTCCGTGACAATTCCTTCCTCTATCGTCGATGGCTGAAGACCGACACGCGGGTGATGCGGGAGGCGGCGCGTGTGATCTCCATCGCCGAAGAGATGACAAAGCGGATTGCGCGCACGCGCGACGTTCCGAACGAGACGCTTGGCACGATTCACGATGGCTTTGATCCCATGCGCATCGCTCCGCCCGCGCCGGACGCCCCGAATCGATTCGCGGCCGAGCACAATCCCGACGGGCGATTCGTCGTGCAGTACGCCGGCAACATGGGGCTGTCCCATCCGTTCGATTCCATCCTCGAAGCGGCGATTCGGCTGGGTGGACATCAGGACATTCAGTTCCAGTTCATCGGCGACGGTCCCCATCGCAGGATGATCGAGGAGCGACTGCCGTCCAACGCCAGACTGATTGACTACGTGCCGGCCGATCGATTGTGGGAGGTGCTGCACGCGGCGAATCTCTGCCTGATCTCTCAGCAGGTGGACATGTTCGACAAGGCGCTGCCTTACAAGGTCTACGGGATTCTCGCCGCCGCGAAGCCGGCGATCTTCATCGGGAATGAGCGTTCGGAGATCGCGCGATGGCTCGCGGAACATGACGCGGGCCGCGCCGTCCCGCAGGGCGACGCCGACGCGCTCGTCGAGGCGATCAAGGCGATCAAGGGCGACGCGACTTCGGCCGCGGAGATGGGACAGCGAGGCCGCGCGCTGTTGGACGCGAAACTCCTCGCCCGGCAATCCGCCGAGTCGTGGGTGGAAGAAATCGAACGCGTGATGGACTAGAACACTGTGTATCCCGTTTGCGATGTGTGTGACCGGCGACGCGGTTACGCAGCAGGACGAATCGAATTCACGTGGGTCTCATACGCGTCGATTCGACATGAGTCGGACTTTGGCAGAAATACCGGAAATGGCGATGTGTTACGATGGGCACATGTTACCCAACAACAGACTCGATATGAACAACTGGATGTCGCCACTATTGAATACGCCGTCACCATTGAAATCACCGACACATGTGGGTTGAACAACTACAAGTGACGCTGGTTGGCTCGCGACGCCTCGATGGCATGCGGCTCCAACGACGACATCATAGACTCCGGATTCGGACGCTGTTACTTGGCTGATGGTAAGCGCGCTGGTACGGACGCCGCTGTAGGGTAGGGCGTTTCTAAGCGGAATACCGTCACGTCGCCATTGATAGGAAACGGTGCCCGTCGCGACCACTTCAAGAGAGACTTCGTCTCCACTAATTGCCGTCTGGCTCTGAGGCGATTGAGTTATTGCTGCAGAAAGACCATTATTCAACAGTGTCATGACCTGCCCACTATCGGTGAGCAGTGAGGCGATGTCGGCGAGCCCGTCACGATCAAAATCACCTGTGGCGACAAACACCTGCCCTGCGCCGGTAGGAAAATCGATCGGCTCGCCGAATCCACCTTGTCCATCTCCGGTTCGAACAGAAACAGAGTCGTATTCATAGTTTGAGACAATCAGATCCGGCCGCCCGTCATTGTTGACATCATCGAGCGCCATTCCTGTCGGACTTCCGGGCGAGTCGTAGACTTCGCCCTCGCTGAATGTGCCATCAACCAATCCGAATCGAACGACAATCGTGATGGCGTTGGAATCCGCAACATCAGGGAGCCCGTCTCCGTTAAAGTCGAGCAAGTCAAACTTGCGTGGATTTCCGCCCGCTCCGTATCGAACCGGCAATGAGAAGAACCCATTTCCCGCGCCTGCAAGTACGACGACGTTGTTACCCGTCTCATTAAGGACGATGAGGTCGAGTACGTCATCGTTGGTCACGTCGACGACTCGAATCTGCACTGGGAACCCACTTGCCCAAAGACGTGATTCGAGTTGAAACGTCCCGTCGCCATTGCCGAGCATGACGGATACGTTCTGATCGCCATCGTATCCGGCAATCGCGAGGTCGGCGTTCGAATCGCCGTTTAGATCACCGATCGCGACAGAGCTCGGGTGGATCGTCGGATTGAAAATGAAGAAGTTCAGAGTGGACGTTGCATACGTTCCGTCACCGTTGTTCAGGAGTATTGTAATATCGTTTGAATCATGATTCGCGCTCACAACATCCGGGAGACTGTCGCCATTGAGATCGCCAATGGCTGAGCACCAAGGAGCCGTGCCGACCGAGATTGCAGTAGCCGGAGAGAACTGGCCACTGCCGGTTCCTCGAAGTAATGAAAGGCTGTCTTCGCCCGAGTTGGCGATCAACAGATCGAGATATTCGTCGCCATCAATGTAGTCACACAGAATGTGTCTTGGGTTCATGCCCACGACATGTGCCGATGGAGAGGCGAAAGACGGTGAGCATTGACCGTACACATTCCCCGGACCCGCAAACGCCGACATCAGGATCCAGGTGATTACGGCATTCCCCGCACCAATTGTGACACGACGGAACGACTTGCGCTCGCCAAGTGTTGGATTCGTGAGATTCGTCATTCCGCAATCCTCTCTCTGCTGAAAGTCGATCCCGAGTGATTCGGACTCGCCAAATAGGTGCCCAACGCCTTGACAAGCGTCAGTTGTCTCTCTTGTGATAGGCTGTCCGCCGGGAATATATGCGATCGCATCTGGGGTCTGGTAACGAATTCTGTCGGCTGAATTGACTATTATCGAATGCTACCACCAAATATTGCGCAAATTGCTCGGCGCAGTGAGATGTTGCAAGAGATATTGCGCCTGACCAGGTTGGAGACTGACTTCCAGCGCGACTGTCGTCAGTCCTGCAACTGTGTCGCCAAAGGTGTTTCCAGGTCGTCGACCAGGGCCCGAAGGGGTTCCGCCACGCTCCACGCCTGCCAGGGGCAGCCATTGGGGGCGTGAGGCGCGTCGCCGTCCGCGATTTCGCTGATCCCGCTGACACCGGCCTCGTCAAAGTGCTCGATCAGGCGATCGAAGAACGTTCGCGCGTGCGGGATCGCGGTTTTGCCGTGCGCCTTGACGTAGGCGCTGACAAAGGGACCGATGAGCCACGGCCAGACCGTTCCCTGGTGGTAGGACTCATCCCGAGTCACAGCGTCTCCCGCGTAGCGTCCTCGATACTCCGGATGGTTCGGCGCCAGCGTTCGCAGGCCCATCGGCGTGAGCAGCTCGCGCTCACAGATGCTGACCACACTCGTCCATCGCGCGTGATCGAGGACATCGTGCGGCAGGCTGATCGCGAGCAATTGGTTCGGTCGGATGCGATCGTCCGTTGTTCCGGGCTTGTGATCGACATCGACGATATCGAAGAGGCAGCCCGTCGCGTCGTTCCAGTATCGCGCGTTGAAGGAGGCGCGGCACTTCTGCGCCAGGTCGCACCACGCCTTCGCGCGCACGCCGTCGCGGGCGTGGACGGCGAAGTCCATCGCGATGCTGAGCGCGTTGTACCACAGGGCGTTGATTTCGACGGGCTTGCCGATGCGCGGCGTGATCGTGCGATCGCCGATCTTGGCGTCCATCCAGGTCAGGGCGTAACCCGGTTCGCCTGTTGCAAGGAGAGCGTCGGCGTCGACGCGGATGCCGTGGCGTGTCCCGTTGACGTGGCTGTCGATGATGTTGCAGACGATCGGGTAGAGCGATTCGCTGATGAGCGCCCAGTCCTTCGTATGTCGAACGTAGGCGTCCATCGCGTGGATGTACCAGAGCGTCGCGTCGCACGTGTTGTACTGCGGCGGCTCGCCGTACGGCGGAAAGCGATTCGGGATCATGCCGCCATCGACGTGGTTGGCGAACATGCGAATGATCCGTCGCGCGTCGCCGTAGCGCCCCGTCGAGAGACAGAGGCCCGGCAGCGAGATGAACGTGTCGCGACCCCAGTCGCCGAACCAGGGATAGCCGGCGATGATCGTTCGCAGTTCGCCCTCGCGCGTGACGATGAACTGCTTCGCCGATTCGCGCAGGTTTTCCGCGAACTGGGCGTAGGGGCATCGATCGGCGCTGTGGCGACGCGACGGGGCGTCGTCGGCGTGCGCCGCGGTTCGATGGGACGCGGTTTCGCCGCCATGATCGGCGCCGCTGTGCTTATTCCTGCGTCGTCGCTTTCTGCGTCGCAGTGAGGGCTTTCCGATGGACGCGCGCTCCCACATCGCGTCGGCGCCACCCAGCAGTCGCACGCCGGCGGCGACGTATGCGGCGGAGGTCCTCTCGCCCGTCAGGGAAACGCGGATGACGCCGGGCGTGAAGAGGTCCTGTTCGAAGTCGAAACCGCGATCGCGCTCGACGGGGAGCTGGAATCCGTAGTACCAGTCCTCGCCGCGTTCGAATCGGCCCGTGTGTCGAATCTGAAGGACGCTCGACGCGTCTTTCCATCGCACATCGATTGACTGGGCCTCGCTCGTCACGATCGCCTTGCCCTGCGCGTCGGCGCGGGTCAGATGATGGAAGTGGCGATTCGTCGTCAGCGGTCGAATCGTGAGCTCCGCCGAGTCGCCTTCGACGAGGCGGTAGCGGACCACGACGGTGTCCTCGCCCTCGATCATCGCGAGTGACTGCTCAATCACCGCATCGCCGGCGCGCCATCGCCATCGGGGCCGCGGGCCCGCGACGAACGACGTCAGCAGGGCGTAGCCCTGCGGGTGGATCGCGCCGCTGTAGACATTGGCGCCCAGTTCATAGGTCTGCAGGCCGACGAGCGCGCTGACATCGAGCTTGGCGAGCAGCAGGCTGCGCCTGACGGGTGGCTCCGTCGCCGCGACGAGCAGGCCATGGTAGCGGCGCGTCAGCGCCTGGCTGATGGTCGCCGAGGCGTATCCTCCGCGTCCGTTCGTGACGAGCCACTCGCGCTCAAACGCCGTATGCGTGTCGAACGGACCGCGAAATTCGTGGTGGTTCGCCTGTGCTTTCGTTGTCGTCGGCTTTTTCATGTCAGTCAGCAACATGACGTATCACGATGCCGCCTCCGGCCGACCTCGTCAAGACGCGATTCGGCCTGATGATCGCACGCGCTCGATCGTCGCGTGCGCCAGCGTGACCGCCGCAGTCGGTGAATGCCGAAAGAAAAGCGACGGTTCCACGAGTTCCAGCTCGTTCATCCGCAGGACGCCGTCCGGGCAGCGCAGGAAATCGGCGCGGGCGTAAAGCGGGGCGTGTGCGACGCCGGCGACGGCGCGCCTGGCCACGCGTATGTCCTCGTTATTCAGTTGTGCGGGCTCGTCGTGGGCGCCATAGTCGTCCTGCACGCGATAATCGCCCGGGACGGGGGTCTTTCGGACGGCGTGTGTCGGCTCGCCCTCGACAAAGATGACGGAATATTCGCCTTCCGTCTCCACGCTCTCATAATAGGGCTGGAGCATCATGGCGTGCGTGGCCAGCCACTGATCCAGATGGCGCTGCGCCTGCGCCATGTCGTCGGCCGTCCGCCGAAACCGCATCGTTCCGACGGAGGAGGCGCCGACGACGGGCTTCAGGAAAGCGCGATCCCAGTTTCGCTCGGCGAGCAGGCGCTCGACGCTCGCCGCCTCTCCCTGTTCGAGCCAGCGGGTCGGAATCGTCGGCACGCCCGCCGATTCGAGGTCTCGAAGATAGCGTTTGTCCGTATTCCAGCGAACGATCTCGGCGGAATTCAGAAGCAGCGTTTGTCCGGCGACGCGCTGTGCCCAGTTGACAAAACGCGCTCGGCGTTGCGAGTAATCCCAGGTCGTGCGGATCAGGCAGGCGTCATAGACCGACCAATTGACGTTGTCGTCATCCCATACCGGTTTCTCGATGGTGATGTCCGCGTCTTGAAACGCCGCCTCCAGGGGGCGATCGTCGATCTCCCACTCGGGCAGATCCCGGCATGTTGCGAGGGCGATCTTCACGGCGTCGCTCCATTGACGGCGGGACGCCCAAGTTCCGCGAGGAGCTCCGCGACGCTTCGCATGGCGGGGGCGAGCTTCGCCGCGGTCCTCGCCTCTCGCAGCGCGGCGTCGAGGTTTCCGATGTCCTTCAGACCTCGGGCGAGCTCGCAGTGCGCCTCGGCGCTGTCGGGCCGGATCTGCGTCGCCAGCTGCAGGGCGTCCACCGCTTCGACGAGGCGCCCCTTGCTTCGCTGGTTGGCGCCTTCGGCCATGGCGGCGGCGTAGGCGCGATCGAAATGGTCACCGGCCCGCCGTGTGTCGCCACGAATCTGGAAGATACCACCGAGGTTGTAGTTTGCGCGAATGTGGTCCGGCTGTACGCGGATCGCGTTTTCAAATTCCTTTGCGGCCGCATCGAAGTCCTGTCTGCGGAGGGCGATGTTCCCGAGGTTGTAGAAGGCGTCGCCGCGTTTCGGATCGAGTGACAGGCAGGTCCTGTAGGCCTTTGCGGCCTCGTCATCCCGACCGAGGCTCGAAAGCGTGATGCCGAGATTGTATTGAATCGCCGCTTCCTTCGGTTTCTGGATGGCGGCCCGTTCAAGGAGTGGGAGGGCCTCCTCATGCTCGCCGATCCGGCTGAGCAGGGCGCCGAGCTGGCTCAGGGCGTTGGCGTAATTCGGCGCAATGGCGATGGCGTCACGATAGCCGGCGATCGCGCCGCGAATATCGCCCAGCTTGTAGACGGAATGGGCGAGATTGAAGTGGGCGCGTGGGTTGTCGGGGCGCAGTTCGATGACGGACTTCCACATGTCGAGGGCGGAGGCGTAATCCCGATTGCGTTCGAAGGCGCGGGCCCCCAGGGCGACGCAGACGACGACGCCACCCGCCACGACGATCTTCATCGCGCCGCTGTTGTCCGAGGTGGTCGCCGCCGGGCGGCCCAGGAATTGATACGCCATGAGCGTGACGAAGGCGATGATGGCGGCGAGCGGCAGGTACATTCGATGCTCGAAGGCCAGGTCGGCGATCGGGACGAAGCTCGACGTCGGCGCCAGAATCACGAAGAACCAGACGCCGAGAAAGGCGGCCGGCCGTCGCCGGATCGCGCCATACAGGACGAGCAGCAGGGCCGCGATCAGGATCGTCGCGGGGATTGCGATGGACGCCATGTCCGTCTCGACCCCCCAGTCATAGTCGAGGCAGAGCTGCGCCGGCCAGAAGGTCAGCTTCAGGTAATGGAGGATGATCTCGGGCTGCGTCCCCGCGTACTCGAGGGGTGTCGGCAGGTCCTCGTTTCCAAAGCCGGCGCTCCCGCCGCGTGGATTGACGAGGAAGATCCACACGGCGATCACGATCGTCGCGAAGATCGGCGCATACCAGCGGCGACGGCGTTTGATGGCCTCGATGAAATGACAGTCGGAGACGAGGATTGCGTCGTAGGCGAGCAGGATGAAGGGCGCCGTCGCCAGGATCTCCTTGCTGAGCATGCCGACGGCGCAGAGGGCGATCGTGATCCAGCCCCAGCGAATCTCGGGCGCCGTCGTCAGCATGCGAATAAAGGCGTACAGCGACGCGAGATAGATCAGCCCCGCGAGGCTCTCGGCGCGCTGCACGATGTAGGTCACGCTCTCCGTCTGCAGCGGGTGCAGCGCCCAGGCCAGCGCGATAACGAGCGCCAAGGCATCGGCGTGACGGCCGAATCGATCCGCGAGTTTCGGCAGCCGGAGCGTGCGCCGAATGACGCCAAACAGCGCCCAGGCGGCGCCGATGTGGATCAGGAGGTTCAGGGCGTGATAGCTCCACGTGTCGAGGCCGCTGATGGCGTAGTTGAGACCGAACGTGGCGTTGACGATGGGGCGGCCCGCGACAGTCGTTTCCGCCGGCGGCGCCAGGAGGCGCCAGGGCGCCAGCGAACGGATGGATGTGTTGTCGATGATGCCCGTCTCGTCGTCAAAGAGATAGACGCCGGCGAAGGAGTTTGCGTAACAGGCAATCGTGGCCAGCGCGATGACAGCGAGATGGAACCCGCCGCCGCGCACGGGCGCCACGGAGACGTCCGGCGCGCCGGCGCCGGGGGGCGTCGTTGGGCTGTCGGCGATGGGCGTGTCGCTCATTGCCGCGAGTATAAGGCGAAGGCGCGGGGTCGAGTAATCGGTTCGCCATCGAGTGCGAGGCGTGGGCTTCAGCGTTGCTGGCGCCGTCACAGTGTGAATTCATCGGACCTGGGCGCGGGCGCCTGTCGGGCGCGAATCTGATCGACTTCATCCTCCGTGAGGCCCAATGAGTCGAGTGGTTTGTCGAAACCGTACAGCGTGCCGCATTCGGGGCAGCGAGGAACGGCGAGCCCCTGAAGGTCGTAGCCGCAACGAATGCAGCGTTTGTCGGACTGGCCTTCCCGGGCCTTCCTGTCTCGCCACTCCAGGAGCTCCCTGCGTTTGGCGTGCGATCGTCGAATCAGGAAGACGAAGAAGGCGCCGATGGGGAGCAGCACCAGGGCGCAACTCAGCATCACGCCGCGCTGCATGAGGAGCGTCAGGAATGAAGTCATGATGCGACTCCCGGCGGCGCGGCCGAACGGACTGCGGTCATGGCCTTAACGGGAACGCGCTGACGAGCGAATGCGCAGGTCCGCCGGCTTCGTTCGGATCCAGCCGACGAATCGCTGGATCTCCGGATGCGACGACAGCGTCTCGATCGTGTTGAACGAGTCGGCCAGTTCCTTTTCGGACAGCGTCGCATGGACGTGGGCGTGGCAGGGCTTGCAGAGGTCGACCGTCTCCTGTCGGCGTTCAGCGTCGTAGAGCCGGCGCGTTCGTTTCGTGATATGTTTCATCCGCGGGATCAGATGATGCCGCGTTGTCCGCACGCCGGCGCGGCCGCAGAGGGCGCAGGCGCTGGATGAATCGGGTCGTCCGGCGTTCATGTCGATTTCGAGGCCCGCGTGGACGGACCGACTCCTTTTTTTCGCTCCGTGATCTCGCGGATTTCCGCCTCCGTCAGTCCGAGCTGCGACAGGCTTCTCGTAAACCCGGGCGCCGCGTCACATCGGGGGCATTGGGCCAGCATCGCGAGGCCTCGCAGGTCGAACCCGCATCGCAGGCACGCCTTCGCCGTCCGCCGTCGCTGAAGATCGGATTCAGTTTCGCGCGTCGGGAACAGGCGATCGACGGGATCCTCGCCGCCGAAACACCAGAGAAACAGGGCGTCGGGGATGGCCTCCAGCAGGAACCAGCCCACGAGGAGAACCGCGAATCCGATCATCGCCCCGGCCATTTCGTCGCTCCTCAGGGGCGTTTCTGACGTCAGGCGTCGCCCCGCATTCTAACGCGATCATGGCGAGTGGCTCTCGGACGGGGGCTGGCGGGGGCAAAAAACCGCTATTCACTGCTGGCGGCAGAACTTGCCGATCCTTATGATGGAATGTTCCAGGTTCATCCGGACCATTACGGCTCGAACCGCTCGGGAGGTTCCCGCGGGGCAGGAGGCCCTGCGACGTAAACCGCTGCGGCATGGAGGCTTGCAGTCGCTCATGATCCTGAAGAGACTCACATCCACCGGCTTCAAGAGCTTCGCTGACAAGACGGAGTTCGACTTCAACGCCGGCATAACCTGCATCGTCGGGCCGAACGGCTGCGGCAAGAGCAACGTCGTCGACTCCATCAAGTGGGTCCTCGGCGCCCAGTCCGCCAAGAGCCTCCGCGGCAAGCAGATGCTGGATGTCATCTTCAACGGATCGGGCACCCGCAAGAGCGCCGGCATGGCGCAGGTCGATCTCACCTTCGACAACACCGATGGCACGCTGCCGATCGACCAGACCGAAGTCACGATCACGCGGCGGCTCTATCGCTCCGGCGAGAGCGAGTACCTGATCAATCGCAGCCCGGCCCGGCTGAAGGACATTCGCGAACTCTTCCTGGACACGGGCGTCGGCGTGGACGCCTACAGCGTCATCGAGCAGAACCGCGTCTCGGCCATGCTGGACGCCAACGCCCTGGAGCGGCGGAGCATCCTCGAAGAGGCCGCGGGCATCAACAAATACAAAGTCCGCAAAAAGGAAGCGCTGCGGCGGCTGGATCGTGTGAATCAGAACCTGCTGCGCGTCCAGGATGTTGTCGAGGAAGTCGAGCGTCGCCTGCGCAGCGTCAAGCTCCAGGCCGGCAAGGCGCGGAACTACGAAACCTATTCCCAGCAGCTTCGCGAGCTCCGCAGCCGCTACGCGCTGGCGGAATTCCATCGACATTCGACGGCCCGCGATGAATTCGACAGGGAGATCGCCGAGCGAACGGACGAGGCGACACGGCTTCGCACGGGCATCTCCGACAACGAGGCGAAGACGAGCGACGCCAACATCCGCATCGTTGACCTGGAGAAGGAAACGCAGGCGACGGAGTCGAAGATTGCCGCGTGCCAGTCACAGATTTCCGGGACGCAGGAACGCATCGTCGCCTTCGAGCGTCGCATCGTGGACCAGGAGGCCGTTCTGGAGCGATCGCGCGAGCGGCTCAGCGGCTTCGACGGCCAGATGTCTTCGCTGGAGACGCGACTCGACGAGCAGACGCAGCTGTCTCAGCGCGTCGAAACGGAACTCGTCGAAGTCCAGGCGGAGCAGACGCGCATCCAGGAAGAAGACACGGCCTGCGCCCTCTCGCTGAACGAGAAGAAGGCCGCCCTGGAAGAGCTCAAAGAGAGCATCATCGAACTCGTTCGCCGGCAGAGCCAGTTGCAGAACGAGCTGCATGGCTACGACGTTCAGTCGCAGTCACTGGGCGATCAGAAGCTGAAACTGGAGGCGCGCGACGCCGAAGTCGCCGAGGAGCTGACGCAGGCCGAAGCGCGCCGCGAGGAACTCCGGAAGCGCGTGGCCGAGCTCACCGAACGCATCGCGGAACGCAACAAGCGACTCGAGGAAACGAAGGCGCGGCTCGCCGATGTCGGCCAGCAGCGCGCGTCGCTCGTCGATCAGCTCGGCGCCGCCAAGGAATATCGCAGCGGTCTCGAAAGCCGTCGCGAGCTCCTTGAGGAGATGGACAGCAAGCACGAAGGGCTTCTGGCCGGCGCCCGCGAAATTCTCGAGCAACGCGACGCGGATGAGACCGGCGAGAAGTTCGGCTACATCCTCGGCGCCGTAGGTGAAATCTTCGAAACGGAAGTCGCCCACGCGGGCATCGTCGAAGCGGCCCTCGGCGGCATCGAGACGGACCTCATCGCGACGGATCGTTCGCGCCTGATCGCCGATCGCGACGCCCTCGCCGAGCTGCAGGGGCGCATCGAAGTCTTCTGTGTGGACGCCGTGCCGACGTTTGTCGCCGGTCCCGACCTGTCGGCGCAGGAAGGCTATGTCGCCCGCCTGCTCGACTGGGTGAAATATCCCGAGGCGTGCGCGCCGCTCGCTCGTCGCCTGATGGGTCGCACCTATGTCGTGGAAACGGTCGACGCCGCCACGACGATGCAGACGCTCGATCCGCACGCGCGGTTCGTGACGATGTCGGGCGTCGTCGTCGAGCCCGACGGTCGCATGAGCATCGGCGCCCTCGGCAGCGACACGGGCATGATCAGCCGTCGCAGCGAGCTGCGCGAGCTGGCGCGGGAACTGGAAGAGGTCAAAGCGCGGATCGCGCGCTTGTCGGAAGACCTGGCCCGCAGCGAGTCGGAAGCGTCGAGCCTCGAATCGACGATGCAGGAGCTGCGATCCAGCGCGTACGAGCTCAACACGGAGCGCGTGCAGGAGCAGGCGGCCCTGACGAATGTCGAGAACCGCATCCGCGTTCTCTCGCAGGAGCGCCCTGTCATCGCATCGGATATCGCGGCGCTCTCAAAGCGGCTGTCGGAAATCGCCGAGAAGGCGGAAGCGGCCCGGGCGACGCTGAAGGTCGTCGAACAGAAGAACGTCGAGAGCGAGCAGCGCGTCGGCGAATTCCAGACGGCCGTTGATGAATGCGTCGCCCGTCGCGCCGAGATTGCGGAGCGGCTTACGGCGATGCGTGTGCGCGTCGGCGAGCTCGCGCAGCAGCGCGGCGCCGTCGCCCAGAGCATTCGTGAGCTGCAGGCCTCGCGCATCCAGCTGGAAGCGGAACGCGATCGCGCCCAGCGCGACTTCGGCGAGGCCCAGGATCGCATCGACCAGTCCCGCAGGCAGATCGAAGAGGCGAATGAGGCCCTCGGCGAACTCAAGCGGGAGAGTGGCGAACTGCAGCAGGCGGGCATGACCCTGCGGCAGGAGCGCGACGATCTGCGCGAGGCCGTGGACCAGTTTGTGAAGGATGCGCGGCGCCTGCGGAGCGAACTCGATCGCGTCGAGGCGGAACTGCACGAGCGGCAGATGAAGCTGCAGGAAGTCCGCGTGCGGCTGGAAGATCTCGTGACGCGCGTGGCGGATGAGCTCAGCGTCGACCTGGCGGAGCAGTACCAGACCTACGTTCCCGACGAGGAAGAGGACTGGCCGGCCGTCGAGGCGCAGATCAACGAGCTGCGCAGGAAGATCGAGCGGCTCGGCAGCGTCAACCTGGACGCCATTCGCGAGCAGGAAGAGCTCGAAGAGCGCGAGAAGTTCCTCACGGAGCAGCTCGGCGACCTTCGCGACAGCGAAAAGCAGCTGGCCACACTCATTGAGAAGCTCAACAAGGAATCGGAGCAGCGCTTCAAGGACACGTTCGCGGCCGTTTCCAAGCACTTCACGTCGCTCTTCAAGAAGCTCTTCGGTGGCGGCAAGGCCGAACTCGTCCTGCAGGATCCGGAGGATGTGCTCGAGTGCGGCGTTGATATCATGGCGCGACCGCCGGGCAAGGAACCGCGAAACATCACGCAGCTGTCAGGTGGTGAGAAGACCATGACGGCCATTGCGCTGCTGCTCGCCGTCTTCCGCAGCCGGCCGTCGCCGTTCGTGCTGCTGGACGAAGTGGACGCCGCGCTGGACGAAGCGAACAACATGCGCTTCAACAACGTGGTCAAGGAGTTCGTCGAGCTGTCGCAGTTCATCATCATCACGCACAGCAAGCCGACGATGAGCATCGCCGACGTGATGTACGGCGTGACGATGCAGGAAGCCGGCGTGTCGAAACGCGTGAGCGTACGGTTCGACGATTCGAGCGACTCGCAGAGCGCAGTCGCGTGAGGAAGTTTCGAGTGGCGAGTGACGAGTCGCGAGCAAGCAATGTGGGCCATGCCCACCAACGCGGCGATATGTGATGGTTGGGCCGGGCGGCGCCCACGAAGTCCGCTGAAAGTGTCTCGGAGCATCCGCGTCCTTGCTTTCCGCACAGGCTCATTCCTTTCAGCAGCAGTCGCGACTCGCGATCAGTCTTTCCTGGATCGCGGGCTACACCAACGTTCTTACACTGATTGTCTGCGGTCAGGCGACGTCGCACATGTCGGGCGTGACGTCATCGTTCGGCCGATCGATCGCCGAGTCGCGGCACGCTGAGGCCCTCTATCTCGCGGCGCTGCTCGTGGCGTTTCTGGGCGGCGCCCTGCTCTCCGGTCTGCTCATGGAGTTCGGCCGGGCGCGACGCTGGGATTCCATGTTTGTTCTACCGATGAGCGTCGAGGCCGTGCTGCTGGCCGTCTATGCGATCATCGTCGACGGCGGTGCGGCCGCGTCGGAGGGCCTCGGTCGGGTTCATGTCTGGAGCGCGATGATCCCGGCCGTGGCCATGGGCCTGCAGAACGCCACGATTACGCGCATCAGCGGCGGCGTGGTTCGCACGACGCATGTGACCGGCGTCGTGACGGACATCGGGATCGAGTCGGCGTCATTCATCGCGCGCCGCCTGAGTCGCCGGCGCGTTCGCGTGGCGCCCGGCGCCGTCGGTTCGCCGATCCGAGCGCTGCTCCTCGTGAGTATTCTGGGAAGTTATGCGATCGGCGCCGGGCTCGGAGCGCTGGCGTGGGGGATGATCCCCGACTGGGCGCTGGTTCCTGCCGTGGCGTTCGTCATCTGGATTGTTGTGATGGATGTGCGCAGACCGATCGCGTCGATCGAGCCGCGGCTCGCCGGCAGCGCCGCCGTCCCCGGAACGCTTCCGGCGGACGTGGCCGTCTATCACATCCAGCAGCCCGGAAAGGCGGCCGCGGCGCGCCGAAGCCGAATGCCGAATCTGACGGCGTGGGCCGATCACCTGTCGGCCGATGTCAGCGTCGTCGTACTCGATCTGACGGGGGCGCCCATCCACTCATCCAACGCGTCGCTTGATATTGTCGCGCTGGCCAGGCGGCTGGCCGACGAGCGGAAGACGCTGATTCTTGCGGGCGTCGAGCGAACGCAGGAGGTACAGTTGCGACTCGCCGGTCTCGGCGCCATCCATCCGCGACCGCGCATCGTGGCGTCGATGCCGGAAGCCGTCGACGTCGCGACGCGCCTGCCGCGGGGCTCGGATTAATCCTTCGGACCGATTGACAGACGGTCCAGGATTTCGAAGTTCGAGAAAGCACGGACGATCTGCGAAGTAATGCCCGCGATTGTCGGGCAGGTGAACGCTCTGAAAGAGCGAAACATGAAAGCCCGGGGTCAGCGCAGACCGCAAGGCGGTCGTAGCGCAACCCCGGGTTCACGTAGCTTATCTCGAATCCAGCCCTGATAGGGCGGCACATTGACGAGGCGCCTTCGCTGACGGTTGCATCTGTAAGCCGGCGCCTCCGCAGGCGCCACGTAACAAGGAACGCAACATGCCGTCTGAGTCACAACATCCGGACAACGCGCCGACATCGGAAAGCGCGTCGCGCGTGACCATCCACATGGTCGCGAGCCTCGATGGGTTCATCGCGCGGAAGGATGGAAGCGTCGACTGGCTTGAGATGGTCAGCGACTACGAGCAGGGGGACGAACTGGACGCGGTGACGATCCAGGCGGTCCTCGACAGCATCGACTGCTACGTCATGGGCTCGCGGACCTATGAGACGGCGATGGCGTTTGAGGCGAAGGGCTTCGGCTGGGCCTACGGGGACAAGCCGACATTCGTTCTCACGACGCGTCAACTGGCGAAGGCGCGGGAGAGCGTCGAGTTCTGTTCGGGCGATCTCGCGCAGCTCGTCAGCGGCCGGCTGCGACGACAGTTTGCCGGTATCTGGTTTGTCGGCGGCGGCGCCGTGTCGGGCGCATGTCTTCGGCTGGGCCTCGCGGACGAGGTTCGCTATTCCGTCATGCCCGTGTTGATCGGCGAAGGGATCCCGTTTTTTCAGGGGCTGGACAACGACATCCCTCTGCGCCTCGTGGAGGTGAAGGCGTACCGAAGCGGAATGGTCTCGCTGCGCCACGAGGTAAAGGGCGGGAATGGGTAGGGGGGGGCGGTCGGGCTGGCCATAGAATACGTGCGCCCTCCGCTCCTTGACAGTCGCGCCTCTGAGCGGGCGCCGCAATCGACGATCGAGTATGGCGTCAAGCCGATACGACGGCGCCTTCCGGCGCGCCCTGTCTCGTGACGGGACTCACTCGCTGTCTTTTTCGGGTGCGGCGTCGTCGGGCTTGGCTTGATTGGCGGCCGGCAGATCTTCCGGGCGCCGTTGTTCTCTCTCCAGGACTGTCGAAAGGCGCCGTTTGAGTTTGTCGAAGACTCGATCGAGTTCCCTCTGGTGTCTCGTAAGTTGCGCCGCAAGTTTGGTGGAATCCGGGCGCTCGTTCGGCGGATTCCAGGACGGTTCTGCGTGATGCGCCAACGTCGACGCGTCAGATGGGGCGGGCGCTGTCGCCGTCGCGTCCGCATCGTCAGCCGAATTCGTATCCACTTTCCTGACGACTGTCTTGGCGTCGCCCGCGGCGCCGCCGACGCCATCCTGATTTGCGCGGGTTTGTGTCGTGTCCTCGCCCGTTGTGGAAGTCCCGCCTCTTGCGTCGGCATCGAGAGGCGTCGCCGTCGCGTCCGTCATTCGCCGAAGGATGGGCGCAGCATGACGGCGACTGTCCTCAAGGATTGCCCAGGCCGCGGCGATCTGCTCGGGCTTCAGCTTGGACTTGGTCATTCCGCTGTGAGAGACTTGTATATCCGAGTGCTTCACAATCCAACGGCGAACATAGGCCTCCCAAAGGTCCGGGTTGATGGAGACGCCGGAAAGACCGAAATCCTCGGCCTCGCGCTCCCACCACTTTGGAAAGCGGTTCAATCCAATGTTCCGTTGAAATTCCAAATACGCGCGCAATTCGGGGTAGAAGGACGACGTGTCCATGGCTCGCCAGTCGTCGTTCGACATTGTTTCGCCGCCGCCCATGTAGCGCACTTCCGCAAGGTCCGTCTCACCTGTATGCGGATCGAATCGGGAGAGAATGACTGCGCCTGTCGGCATATTCCAAATGTCGGGCGTCAGCTCCGTCGGGTGTTCCGGCGCGTCGAACGCCACGGACTCGAACGTCACTTTTACTCGAAATCCCGTCTTCGGCGCATGAACCTCAAATCGTCCTGGCCACCAGCGATTGTCGACGAACTGGAAGTCCGTCTTCGCCGACGCCAGCAGTTCTCGATGACCGTTCGGGCCGACGATCGCTTCTTCGATTTCCACAATCGCATTGTCCCGTTCCGGGTCGATCCGCCAAGTGACTTCCGTGCGCCGACCGTCTGTTTCCGATTCAGCCGTTGAGCGCTCGGTCACGATCTTGAACCTGTCGCTCGATGTCACTCGCCATTGCCATCGATCGCCACTCGACAGGAGCGTGTCGCGCAATGTCTTCGGCGATCTGTCGCGCGGGTCGTTTGCGATCAGGCCGACGCTCCGCGGGTCCGTCAACATCGGATCGCCCCCTTCGACCTGGCCTCTTGCGGCGCCGCCACGCCCTTCCACGCGTTCCCAACTGACGCCGGCGGATCGACTTCGAATGGTCTGCCTGTAAGCGCAGGCGTTGACGACGCCGACGAGCGCCTCTCCCGTTGCTGGGACTTCGAGCACGACGCCGTCATCGTCACCGAAGTTGGTCCAGGCGATGTCGTCGCCACTGATTCGCGCTTCGTAGCGCTTTCGCGTTGGCGCGAGGGTCCCTGGGAATTCGCGGTCGACCACATAGCGAAAACGCGCCGCCTTGAATTCATCGCGCCGATGGAATGCGTCGAGGAGAATCGCGGGGACCTCGTTGTTCCAGCCGACATCGATGCCGCCAGCGCAGGCGATCCAAATGGCGGATGCCAGGAGTGAAGTCATCATTGGGAAATTCCTCCATAGAATCGCCGATCGCCGACTCAATGACTGTTGAATCGGCGCCTCCGCCGGGTGGCGACGCACATCCCGCGATAAATGCGCAATGAGAATGCGGCGGGCGCGGCGTATTTGAATCGTAATGTTGACCGATTGGGTTTTTCCTGCAACAAAAAAACTGCTGGCGGCGCCGCTGACTTGCGGCGTATGAGCGGCGTTGGCGAGACGCGGATGTTGGGGAGGGCGATCGGCGCCGTGAGCGCACAGAGCCGCTGGTGTCAGGGAGCGGTCGGCGTGCGATCGTTCGGACAGCCTGTCCGAGCGATGAATGTTAGAGAGTGTCACGCGGGGGCCGGGGCCGCAATCGGGCTGGCCTTCGATGTCGTGCGCCCTCCGCTCCTTGACAGTCGCGCGCGTGCCACTTGTGGCTAGCCGAAGCTGTCAGTGAATTGGATTCCGACATTGGAGACGAAAACACGCCGAAGGCGTGACGTAGCCGGAGCCCAGGGTCAGCGAAAACCGCGAATGCGGTTGGAGCGCAGCCCTGGGAAACAGGTCAGAAGACAATCGGAAGTTCTGAAAGAACGTTCTACGCGACGCGTCGCGCCGAGCGTTGTTCTAATGCCACCCTTTCAGGGTTCGCCGCCGCCGATGGATGTGTCCCCGGGTTGCGCTTCGACCGCGTCCGCGGCCTGCGCTTCACCCGGGGCTTCGGCTATGTCGGCCCTTCAGGCCGGACGATCAGACGATTGACGTTGGCACGCGCGCATTCCGAGCCACGCGCGTCAGCAAGTGGGCGCGCGTATGTGTCGAACCGGCGCGATGATTATCCCACCAACGCCGCTCTGGCGAATCTCATGGCGATCCCCGCGCCACATCGGTACGCTACCCACGCATGACGACAAACATCGTTGAAATCGCCGCCGAGCTGGAGCGCATCGTCGACGTGTGGCGTGATCGCCTTACGGAAACGCCATCGGAGACCGCCCACGCGAAGCCGTCGGCCGATCGCTGGTCGATATCCGAAGTGATCGGCCATCTCGTCGATTCGGCGTGCAACAATCATCAGCGATTCGTCCGCGCCCAGTCGGCCGACGCCCTGGTGTTTCCGAATTACGCGCAGAACGAATGGGTGAGCGCCGCGAACTACCGGGCATTGGACTGGCCGTCGCTGGTCGCGCTCTGGACCAATTACAACCGGCTGCTGGCGGTCCTGATCCGGAATCTCCCCGAGCGGCGCCTCGCCACAGCGTGCACGATCACACCGAACGAACCCTGCACACTTGGTTTTCTCGTCACGGACTACCTCGATCACATGGAGCATCACCTGGCGATTCTGGAGACGCGGGTTGGCGCGTAACGGGCGGCGGGGCGGCGCGAGGATACATGCGTCGTTGGCGCGCGCGTGCCACTGGTGGCTTGTCCACCAGTGGCTGGGGCGCAGCGTGGATCGGTCGGTAAAATGGCGACTCGGGCCCGGATCAGTGAAGCCTGACGATGAGCTTCGAGGCGCCGACGCGGCCGGGAATCATCCATGAATCGTAGGGTTCACGTCGTGGCCGATGCGCTGGCGGGCAAGCCGACCCGTGGCACGCGCGCGGATACACGCGTCTTTGGCGCTTAAGGTTTGCATGATTCGCCTGTTGAAACGGTGAGCGCATGAGTAGTTCGTCAGATCCCATTATTGAGTGCAATGGCGCACAAATCGGGCGATTGATTGTCCCGGAGTTTTCCCTTTGCATGGGGGAGCTTGTGTGTCTTCATTTGCCGCATGGGATCGCGTATGGAGATCATTGTCCCGAGGCAATCGCCGGTGTTTTCAAGGGTGTCCGTGCATGCTCAGATATCAAGGTCAGGATGAATGCTGTTGAAGCCAGGGCCTATCGTGAACCTTCACATTGGGTTGAGAGGCTGTGGTTTCGAAAAAGGACGGTTATTCAGTATCTGACCACAGAATTGGAAGCGCCTGAAGCCGAAGCGTTAGCGTTCCTGGAGGCGGTGAATATTCATCCCAATTGGAAACACTGGAGTTTGTCCTGGAAACATACGCTTCTCGTGACGTTATTTGATGCTCTCAGGAGGGGGGATTTTGTCGTCTTTGATACCTCCGGGCTCGGGGGAGGCGTCCTCAAAGTACACGACTATATTCAAACGAGAATCGCCGGGAAAGCCGCGATTCACCTCTCATATCCATCAATGCTGGGCTATCAAGAAGACGACTATGAAAAATGGAGAATTGCTGCGAAGGGCGCGGTGCATCTCTCATGTCCAATTTTCCAACCCTATAGAATGTGTGCAAGCTATGCGAAGTGCATAGATTGTTATTTTGCCATCCAGCGGCCGGGTGGCGAGGGTGGGCATGTCCTTGAGGCTGTCAGTGAATTGAATTCCGACATTGGAGACGAACACACGCCGAAGGCGTGACCGAGCCGGAGCCCAGGGTCAGCGAAAACCGCGAATGCGGTTTGAGCGCAGCCCTGGGGAACAGGTCAGAAGTCAAACAGGAGTTTTGAAAGAACGTTCTACGCGACACGTCACGCAGGCCGTCTTTCATATGCCACCCTTTCAAGGTTCGCTGCAGAGGGTTGATTCGTCCCCGGGTTGCGCTTCGACCGCGTCCGCGACCTGCGCTCCACCCGGGGCTTCGGCGATGTCGGGCTTTCAGGCCGGACGATCGAACGGGCGTTGTCAGGAGAATGAAATGACCCACCATTCGCTTCAGTACGAAGCAGTCGGCGCGATGTTGATTCAGGAATTCTCAGAGTTCCTTTCAGAGCATGGTGTTGTTAGTTGCGAGAACGGCGAGCCGCTGGCGTATCCGATTCTGCAGATTGTTTGCAGGCAAGTGCTGGCAGGACCATCGCGGTTCGAAGCGCAGCATGGGGAGGCGCCGTCCGATGACCTCCGGCGGCGATTCATCCGTTTCATCGATCGTCTGTTCGAGTCCGGAGATGAACGTGTTCGAGACCTCGTTCGCGAGGAGGTCCTGGACACGCTGATCGATCGTCGGTGTGTTTCCGAATTTCAACCGATGATGGGTCATGCGCTCAGAGACGCGTTGCGCGAGATGGCGCATTTGCGCGAGACAGAAGACGACGATACGAGTGAGTTCGGAGAATCCACCGAGCCGTTCAGCCTGGATGCGTTTGTTTCCCTGTCGGATGCCGCTGAGCTCTGGGAGTACGCCTGCGGATACATGAAGCCTGGCATGACGGAGGACGGGACGGATGAGATTTGTCGTGGGTTTGATTCGCTCGATGAAGTTCACGCGACTGTAGCGCTGCAGCTGGTGATCCGCAGGATGTCCACCCGGGTCCTGGATCTTCTGATTCGTTCCCTGTCGCATCGGGACCGCGGTGTTCGCATTCTCGCGTGCCGCAGTTTGCAGGGCGTACCCGGAAATCTGCTGACGCCGGAGAGAATCGACCGGGTACGGGAGGAGATCCGTTCATGCCCCGAGGCGGCCGAAGTGGCCCCGACGCTTGTCGAAGACCTGACTCGCCGCGTTGCCCGATGATCAGCGCCCGATGGAATGTTGGCGTCGCACGTGTGCCACTGGTGGCTCGTGCGAGGTTGAATGAGGACTCGAGGGTTGAGACAGCGCAGTCGATCCACAAAGAACCCCGCGTGATCGCAGGGCGGAATTCGCTCTGAAGGAGCGAGACAATTCAGCCCGGAGTCAGCGCAGACCGCGAAGCGGTCGAAGCGCAGCCCCGGGTTCGCTCGACCGCTGGGACGAGATTCCCTTCTCGTCCCCACTCCCCGCGGGAATCCCTTCCCGCAGGCGCCCGTGCGTCACGATGAACCTGTAACGCCCCTTCGGGGCCTGGCCATGACGTCGGTCAACGTGACCCAGGGTGGCGCTTCGTCCGCGTTGCGGACTTCGCTTTACCCTGGGCTCTCCTGTTGCGCCCCGATGGGGCGTCGAGGGCGCGGCTCTGTCGTCAGATCGTTGAGCGGCACGCCTGCCCTGCAACGCGGGCGTGCGGCCGCCGAGCAAGCGGTCAATCTCACGCCAGCTGGCGACCCACGCGCCCGCGCGGTCCTGGCGGGAGACTCCCCGCTGGCAGGCGATTCCCCGCTGGAACGAGATTCCCCGCTGGTACGAGATTCCCTTCTCGTACCACACTCCGGCGGGAATCCCTTCCCGCCACAACGCTCGACTGCGAATCCCATCTCGTTCCCGCCTCCGCCTTCCCGATCACGACCGTCAGAATCTCACTCAGCGGGCCGGTCCGTTTGCCGCGCTGGCCCTGGATCGTGTACTCGATGCGTTCGGCGCCGGCGGGGAGCGTCTCATCGTTGAAGCGTTTTTCGCCGGTCACGCCGAGGAAGCTGAATGTCGTTTCGCCGGGCAGGCGGCGTCGAATGATGTAGGTCGTTCCGCTGGTTCCGCGCGGGTTGGCGGCCTTCCACGTGAGCGTCAGCGCCCCGGACGGCGCCACCAGCGTGACAGCGAGCCGCCGCGGCTGGGCGGGCGGCGGTGTCGGCGATGGGTCGGCCGGCGGGGGGATCTGGGCGGCGTTGTAGATTTTGCTCGGCGTCGCGCTGAGTTCGGCGCAGGCCCGGATCGAGCGGACGGCGTCGCCGGCGCCCGCCTGCAGGTCGGCCAGGGCCGCCCGGGCCCGCCGCGTCGCCACGGCCGCCGCCTGCTGCGCCTCCTGCTGGGCGATGATCGCCTTCGCGGCGGCGTCGGTCATCGACGTGAACTTCGCCGCCTGAACGGCTGACATGCCGATGGCGGCGGGATCGGCCGCAAAGACCGGCGCATGCGCCTGACACCACTCGACAAAGTCGGCCCGCGGGCTGACGGGATACGTGCTCATAGCGAAGGCTCCCCGCGCGACGGCGCGGCTGGATGGCGATAACGCGGGTATCGGGCGGATTGGTTCGCTGGTTGCGGTCAGAATGCAGAATGTGAAATGCAAAATGCAGAATGGTGGCTGCGCCGCGGCGTTGGGTGGCGAGTTTGCGGCATTGGCGCGGGCGGATGGCGCAGATGTTGCGGCAAATGTTGCGTTTGGTGGGGCGGCTGGGGCGATTGGCGCCGCAAACGGGGCGAAGGGCGCTGCAAATGCGGCGTTTGGTGGCGCTTTCGGTTTGATTGGTGCGGAATTGGCAGCGAGCGGGGCGTTGGACGCGGCATTCAGGGGTCTTGATGTGGTCGTTACCACAGGCGGTCTGTCGGTTCGACGCCGCATTGCCGATGGCGATTCGCTCGACGGGTTGGCTTATTCGGGATTCGGGTCTGCATGCGCGAATGTCAAGGGGGCGGCCGCCCCCTTAACGATCCCCCGCTGTTGGCGAGGGCGGGCGGCGACTCGTCTATGATACAGGCGCGGATTGCAGCGAAGCGGTCGCGTACTGTACTGGACTACGTCGTGATTTCTGTGACTAACCCGATTTCTTGCGCTATGGGCGTGTATAGGTCGATGTCGGTTGCGTTACTGCTGATTGTGATGATCAGCGCATAGCGGCACGTCTTTTCAACGCAATTTAGGTGTTTCCGCTCTCGCCACCAACCGCTTGTTGGGAAGATGGCGATCTGGTCACACCGTGCCACATCGGCAGCAGGGGCCTTGAACCAGTCGGAGTGTATAGATCCGTTTGATCGATTGTCGTAGCCAATCTCCCATTCGATCGGGTCGCTCGTTGACGGACGTTCAGCTCCATCCTCCCACTCAGCCTTGCTAACTCGACGTCGAAATGCCGTATCACCTTCACTGGGGCCCCGCATTCTGAATCGCAATCCATGTGACGCATATCGATACTTCGATTTCCAGCCACGCCCTTGCGGACTGGGCTCAATGAAATAAGAAAGCGTAATTCGTACCGTGACATCCTGATTGTGGAGGTCACGAAGCACGTCGCGCGGCCAAGGGAGCGCGTGGAGTGCGAATTTGTTTGGTTTGGCTTCTGATCCAACCCGTTTGAACGGTTGGATCGCACCTTGATGGATCAGGGAAACACAATTCTCGACAGTGTGCCGAGCCCGACCTAGGTCCGGTACGCCGTACCCGAAACAGCGCAGCCGCTTATGCTTGTCGGCTCTGCTAGTTCCAGGGACCTGACGACACATCTCATCAGTCCACTCGGCAGAGTGGACGAGCAGGCCACGTACCGTTTCAGGCCAGAGTCGGGGATACTGCGCCATCAACAGAGCGCCGTATCGAGACGCAAGTGCTGTTGCGGCGCTCGTGTCCCGCATCGTAGTCAATTGCCGTCCCGACGCATCCATCGTTGTGGTCAACAGACATAGGTCGTCGCAGTGGAGGATCTGCGCATCGGGTGATTGAGCATAGTTGCCCCCCTCCATAACAATGTCCGGCTTTAATGGCCACAATTTGTTATCCCAGCCAACAGATGTTCTGCTTGAGGGGCACAAGCCACTGGCGGGAGCGACTGGCGTATGACCATCGAAGTCGGCAGACTGGATGTGTACTCGACTTGTAAAGGCGCCGACCGTTAGCGCGTTCCAACTCTGGCCCGGATCTTCGATTCGAGACGATGCTATATTGCTTTCCAAGTAGGAATAATCCGGTGTGCTTATTGGATCGACGTTACCCGCCGAGATGATGAAAAGACGGCGAATGTCATCTAGGTACCCGGACGCGTATTCATCAATGCCTGCAGACCACTGAGACGGGCGACCGTTATCGCGGCCTCGGTCATCCGCCGTCGCAGCCATACACACAACGCGCGACCTTCGCGGCTTGTTTGCCTCCGCCAGAGCGACGCTAGATTGAGTTACTTTTCCCCACGTATCAGGTGCGTGGCGCTCACCACTTCGAAAAAGCTGAACAGACTCAAGCCAATATTCCAGTTGCAGAGTATCAGCGCCTGCGAGGTTTTCGGGGAGGGACTCGCCGAAGAGCACCAACCCAGCCATTTCAGTGCCATGACGCCAGATTGGGTCCACTCCGCTCCAAGCAGGATCAAGTGAAAGCACATCTTCCTGTGCGAGTGCGGCTGACAACAGTGGGTGGGCAGATTGCACGCCGTAGTCGAGAAGGCAAACCGCGGTGGTGGCCGCCGTGGGTGGGTCCAGGCGTTGCGCCAGCTCGTTGACATGCGCTGCCTGATCGGTGGCGCCCAGTTCGACGTACTCCGTGGGGATTTCCTTGGCGCGGCGCAGCTCGGCGAGTCTGTCCAGAACTGGAACAAACACTCCCATCCACTCGGCCGCCGCGCCCCATGCCAAGAAGACAACTCGCTCTGGAAATCGAATCCAATTTCTGCTAAAGCGGAAATCAGCTGCGGCCAGAACAGCCTTGAACTCGTCTAGTACTGTTTCCGGTGAATCGTCGCTCTTGATTCGTATCCAGACCTCCCACCAGATTTGTTCAGTGTCTGTTGTCGGGAAGAGCTCGGCTTCGTCGGTCCAGAACGATTGCAGAACAGGGAATCGGACCTCGCTAATCCCGGCGACCAGCTTCTCGTTTCGGGGACGTGGGGATTGGCCTGTTTCTGTTGGTTCTGGCACTCCTTGACCATACGATTCAATCTTCTTGACAAACCCTGATAGTTTTCCTTCAGGGACAAAGACAGTCGCAATAATTCGATTCTCGCGTCTGGTGACGGACCGAAGTTCTGTTCGAAGTGCACGATTTTCGAGACTGTCCAGTTTCAGTTCGTAGTCGGCTTCGCTCGTGATTTCCAAGCAAATATTGTGTATCTCGTGACCAGTCTCGTCTGCTACTTCTTGGGCGACACGTTCAGCTTGACTTATATCGCTGAGCAGTTTTTGTGCGTGCTGGCGAGCATTTCGCGTGGGGATCCTAAATCTGCCTCGAGTGTTACTTGGATTCGTGTAGTCGATTTGTTGGCCTGGAGTCCGAACTTCGATATGAGGATGTTTCGCCATCCTTTGGCCCCTAACGAGATCAACGGTCTCCCTGTGATGGATGCCTTCGATGCCGGAGCGCCTTGCGTAGCTCTTCCGCTTTGATGGTGGTCCGATCTGACAAAACCGCTTCCTTGGCGGCATCCTCACAGGCTTTGACAATATCCGCATGGGACATGCCAGTGCACAGGCCCAATACGGATTTCCATTGTGACCATAACGGACCGAAGGCTGCGAGTCGAGCCTCGATCAGTCGCCTGCTCATTTGGCCGTTCGGCTTTTCGTAGTGAAGTACATCATCAAAGCGACGAAACAGTGCAGCATCTAATGCGTTTTCGAGGTTGCTGGCGCATATGACGATGCTCCCGGAATTGTCTTGTTCAAGAAATACGAGAAACGAATTGAGTACCCGCCGGATTTCGCCGACATCGTGGCCGGATTGACGATGTGTCCCAATGGCGTCGAATTCATCGAACAGGTAAACGCCACGCGATTGTTGCATGGCGTCGAATACGAGCCGGAGCTTTGCGGCGGTTTCGCCCATGAATTTGGTGATCAGCGTGTGAAATTGGACCGTGAGCAGAGGTAGATGCAGCTCTCCTGCCAACGCTGTCGCTGTCATTGACTTGCCGCAGCCGGGGGGGCCGAGAAGGAGGAGCTTCCGTCGGGGCATAAGGCCGTGCGAGTGTAGGCGGCTAACTTGGCGATACTCAAGTAGTACTCGCTTGAGCCGCTCGCGAAGCGAAGCCGCTAGGACCATATCGCCGAGGCGCGTCTTGGGGAAAGACGCTGATACGAGCCCTGATAGCTCGCCTGTTGGCTGGGCGATCGGAACCGTCTCTCTCTCTTGGCGATTGCTTGGCGTGCGTTTGCGAGCCTGTTCAATGAGCGTCAAGAGATCCCTTGCGAGTTTGTCTTTACCGCCTCGCGCAGCATGCGCCGCAATTTGAGAGGCCACGGAAAGAAACCGCTGCTGGTCGTGTTCCGTGAAACTCTCGATTAGCGCTTTTAGTTGCTGGGCCGTTGCCATTTCGGTTGCGGACTCGTAAGTGGACGATATGCAGGTAGGCGATGTCACACGGCGACATTCGTCCTGTGTATTCTAACCTATCGCGGCTCCCGTATCATACATATCGGCACTTGGCCCGATCCGGGGCACGCCGAGGCCTAGAAGGCGCAAAACCGGCCGTCCCAAAGCGGCAAAAAAACGGTGTGGGCGAGCACCGGCGTGGTAGGTTAGGTATGAGCATCATGCCGTGCCAAAAGCGGGGGATTTCTGTGGCGGCCGCCCCCTTGACACCTGCGCATGCACAGCGACGACCCGCGGCGCCGATCGCGCGGACGAACGCCGGGCACATTTTGAACAACGCTGACAATCGATGACGCCCGGCGCGACGCGACGGGTACGAATCGACCACGCGGTCCGTTCGGTATGACGGCGACGCGGGCTCGGATCGGCGCCGGTTCCTGTCTCTCTGGGAAAGGTCGACGCGGCCGGGAATCGTCCATAATTCGTGGCGTTCATGGCGCGGCCGATGCACTGGCGGGCAAGCCGACCAGTGGCACGCGCGCGGCCGGGAATTGTCCATGAATCGTGGCGTTCACGTCGTGGCCGAGGCGTTGGTGGGCAAGCCGGAGGCTGTCCGGGAATTGTGACGCCCCTTCAGGGCTAATTTCGAGAAAATAATCCAAACCCGGGGTTGCGCTTCGACCGCGTTGCGGTCTGCGCTGACCCCGGGCTATCCTGTGTCGCTCCTTCAGAGCGAAATCATGCCTGCAAACACAGGCGCCTTCTCACAATTGGCTTGCTCGCGCCAATCCGTCG
>Ga0116152_10000274_pt1 | contig 41892 bp, 38 predicted proteins | sample AD_UKC119_MetaG_FD_89894 | JGI IMG/M metagenome (GOLD analysis project Ga0116152, IMG submission 89894) | Active sludge microbial communities of municipal wastewater-treating anaerobic digesters from Hong Kong - AD_UKC119_MetaG | ecosystem: Engineered > Bioreactor > Anaerobic > Digestate... | reverse complement strand
ACCGGATATTGTTGACATTAAAAAAATGAACAGGGTAATGCGAAGATATTTTTGTTTCATAAGCGTAAATTTTTCCTGGATTAGACACAGTAAACCAGCTAAAAACAAATTTATAAAAAAAATGTTTTTCACAGATTAAGGGAAGAATTCTGGTTTATCCCCAATTAAGCCGATTGCTGGTTTTTGTCCACAATCGTCGAATTGGCCTGTGCCAGAGGGGTTACCACCAGATCGTTAATACAGACGTGTTCGGGGAGGGTAGTCAAATACCACGCAATATTTGCTATATCTTCGGCTGCCAGTGGTTTGTAGCCCTGATAGACTTTTGCAGCGCGCTCCTCATCGCCTTTGAATCGTACTTTTGAAAATTCGGTTTCGACGAGTCCCGGGCATATCTGTGATACCTTTATTCCGGTTCCGATCAGGTCAATACGCATGGCTTTTGTTATGGCATCCACGGCGTGCTTGGTAGCACAATAAACATTTCCTTTGGGATAAACTTCTTTACCTGCAATGGAGCCAATGTTTATGATCTGTCCTTTGCCACGTGCGATCATGAGAGGTACAACAGCGCGTGATACGTATAGTAATCCTTTGATATTGGTATCAATCATTTGTTCCCAGTCATCAATATTCCCTTCCTGAAAAGGATCAAGTCCGACAGCCAGGCCGGCGTTATTGACTAAAATATCTATTGCTTTCCATTCGTCGGGAAGATAATGAAAAGCAAGTTCCACATCTTTTCGGCTGGTTACATCCATTTTGAGCGTGAGTACGCCGGCTTTTCCATCCTGGTTTATTTTTGCTGAAATCTCATTCAGCCGTTCCTGGCGACGTCCGCTTACGATTACGTTGACACCGTTTTTTGCAAGAACCAGTGCTGTTGCTTCTCCTATGCCGGATGTAGCACCTGTGATAAGGGCCGTTTTCATATTTTGAAATGTTGGTTTATTAATTTTCGAAGTAACAGGTTATGCAACATCCTTTTGATGACAGTTGAAACCTGAAGATGATTCACCTCACTTTCCTAATAGTTAGGGGTGGCTCCCCAAAAGTTGATATTTTGGTCAGCATCTTCGCCAAAAGCCTTGAAGTATTTTTCGCCAATCACATAGGTGCAGTGCTCACCGGCAATTTGCGAAAAAAGGACTTCAAATTCATCACCCATATCAATCATGGTTACCAGTGTAAATTTTTTATTGTTCTTTTCCACGGTCAGATTTGCATGGCAGAGAGGACAAAAAAAATCAAGATGCTCACCTGCTTTGACTTTAAAAGATGGGTGCTTGATTGCTCTGTAATCTCCCAAATCCGGAGTCAGTAGAATGATTCCCCTTGTGCCGTCTTGTTTTTGTGCGGAGAAAAAAATTCTTTCGTTCAAATACAGATCACCAAAGCAGTAGGGACATTGAAATTGTCTTTCCATAATATTTATTTTGAATGATTCATAGAGAATTCGATGAATACAAATATATATTAAAACGCTGACCTGTCGGAACGGATTGCTTCAGATTTTTGATATTATTTTTCTTTAAAAATATAAACATTCGGTTTTTCGCCTGCTTTTAAAAACCCTCTGAACATTCCTGTAGTATTGAATGGCATTGCGATGTTTCCGTTTTTATCCAGCGCAATTACTCCGCCGTTACCGCCCATTTTTTTTAATTTATTGTTAATGACATCATCTGCTGCATCTTCAAGGGTTTGGTTAAGGTACATCATTCTGGCAGCGATGTCATAAGCCACCACATTGCGGATAAAGTATTCTCCATGACCGGTGGCAGATATTCCGCAGGCAGCATTGTTGGCGTAAGTGCCGGCCCCAATGATGGGGGCATCACCCACGCGGCCAAATTTTTTATTGGTCATTCCGCCGGTTGATGTTCCTGCGGCAATGTTTCCCTGTTTGTCCAGTGCAACACAGCCGACAGTTCCTGTCTTTTTTGATTGCTCATTTTCTCTTGCTTTTTGCAGGGCGTTCCAGCTATTTTGTGTAAAGAAATATGAAGGATCGACGAGTTGAAGACCTTTTTCCCGTGCAAATCTTTCAGCTCCGTCTTTGATGAGCATCACATGCGGTGACTCTTCCATAACTTTTCGGGCTGCTGATATAGGATTTTTAATGGTGGTAACATTGGCTACGGCGCCTGCTTTGAGTGTATTTCCATCCATGATTGAGGCATCCAGCTCATTAACCCCGTCTGCATTAAATACGGCACCCCGACCAGCATTAAACATCGAATCATCTTCAAGAATCCGGATAGCAGTTTCAACTGCATCAAGACCGGACCCTCCGTTTTCCAGTATCTTACCTCCGGCAAGTAAAGCTTTTTCAAGGTGTAATTTGTATTCTTTTTCTTGATCTGCCGGGAAATTTTCAGGATTCATGTACCCTGCACCTCCATGCACAACGATAGCCCAGGTCGCAGTTGCGGTGTTTGCTTTATTGCCGGGTTTTTCATTTTGGTTGCAGGAAGTGACAATCATCGCAGAGATGGTCAGTAGGACAAAAGCAAGAGTCTTCATTTTTATGTTTTTAGAGATAAAATTATTCCTTTGATGCTGATAAAATCGAACAAATCGGCAGCGGTAAGCAAAATAACCACAATAATTACCCATTGGACAAATTTTGCCCCTTTTTTTACGGCTATGTGCGCTGCAATGGATGATCCGGCGATTGTTCCAACGGTCATCATTAAACCATAAGCCCAGTGTATTTGATTGTTAATCAGAAAAACAATTATGGTAAACGGTGTGTAAAGCAAGATCACAAAGACTTTGATAGCATTTGCCTTTACCAGTTCATAGCCGGCGCCAAGTACCACTCCTGCAAGCAGGAAATAACCCACGCCCACCTGGATAAATCCTCCATAAAGTCCGATCAGAAAAAAGATCAGGATTTGTTTGACGCTAATTCTGGCTTCAATCAATTCTTTGCGCTCACTGATCCAACGGGAAGGATCATATAAAATAAAAAACATCATGATGATGAGAATGATGCCAACAGCAATTTCGAAAGCTTGTTCGTTGATGTCGACGGCTATCCATGCACCAATCACTGAACCTACCACAGCAGGCACCGAAAGCCAGAAAGCCTTACGCAGATCGAGCACTTTTTTCTGTTTAAAACTGACAGCCGCGGTGAGTGTTTGAAAAAAAACACCAATGCGGTTGGTACCATTGGCAACATTGGGTGGCAAGCCCAGCATCATCAACACTGCAAGGGAAATGATGGACCCTCCGCCGGCAAGAGTATTGATGAAACCAACCAATATTCCTGCTACAGTAAGCGAAATGATTTCGAACCAGGTCATACCTTAAAAATTAGTTTTTTGTTCTGATTAATGAAAGAGCAGTGCTTACAATCCCTTCAGCGTCATAACCGCATTCATGCCAGAGTTGTTCCTGACTTCCCTGTTCAATAAACCGATCCGGGATGCCCAGTCTGATAATTTGTGAATGCATTCCCAGATCTGTTGCCAGCTCGTCCAATGCTGATCCGAGTCCACCGGTGATGACGCCATCTTCAACGGTGATGATGTGGTCGAAACGGGCTAAAATATCTTTTAGGAGGGCTTGATCAATAGGTTTAAGAAAACGGATATCAACATGGGTAGCGGTAATTCCTTGTTCGTCGAGTGTGGCACAGGCTTTCGCAGCTTCATTTCCAATGTGACCAATGGTGATAATTGCAAGGTCTTTGCCCTCCCTGATTATTCTTCCTTTACCAATTTCCAATTCCTCAAACGGAGTTTTCCAATTGGTGAGTACACCACGTCCTCTGGGGTACCTGATGACGAAGGGTCCCTTGTTTTCGGTCTGGGCGGTAAACATCATGTTTCGCAATTCCTGTTCATTCATTGGGGCGCAAATGGTCAGGTTCGGGATGCTTCTGAGGTAGGCAAGGTCGAAAGCACCATGATGGGTCGGACCGTCTTCTCCCACCAGTCCGGCCCGATCGAGACAAAAAACCACATGCAGATTTTGAAGTGCGACATCATGAATCAACTGATCGTAAGCTCGTTGCATAAAGGTTGAATAGATATTGCAAAAAGGGATAAAGCCTTCGGTGGCCAGACCTGCCGCAAAAGTGACGGCGTGCTGTTCGGCAATACCTACATCAAAAGTCCGATCAGGCATTTTGAGCATCATCATATCCAATGAGCAGCCGGTTGGCATTGCCGGGGTGATGCCGAGTATTTTTTTGTTTTTTTCGGCCAACTCAATAATGGTTTTTCCGAAGACTACCTGATATTTTGGTGGCTGAACCTGATCGCATGGCTCTTTAGTAATCAGTTCTCCGGTTTTCTTATTGAAAGCGGAGGGTGGTGCATGATAAATCACCGGTTGTTTTTCAGCAAGCTCAAGGCCTTTGCCCTTAACGGTTATGATGTGTAAAAGTTTGGGACCCTGAATGTTTTTTATATCTCTGAGCAATTTTGTCAGGCGGAGAACATCGTTCCCGTCAACAGGCCCGAAATAGCGGAAGTTGAAAGTTTCAAAAAGATTGCTTCGACGAAGAATACTGCCTTTTACCGCATTCCCGATCTGCTTGACGATGGCTCGCGTATTTGCTCCGTATTTTGTGCCTCCTCCGAGCAGATGCCAGACTTTGTCCTTGAGTTTGTTGTAAGCTTTGGAAGTAACAATGTTGGCCAGATAATCCTTAATTGCCCCGACATTTTTGTCAATAGCTATACCATTATCGTTGAGGATAATCAGCAGGTTCGGGTTGTTTACTCCGGCATTGTTTAGTGCTTCGATAGCCATTCCTCCGGTCATGGCACCATCACCAATGACGGCAATATGATGGCGATTGTTCAGGTTTTTCATTTTGGCTGCAACAGCCATTCCGAGTGCTGCCGAAATGGATGTTGAGGAGTGACCTACACCGTAAGCGTCGTATTCGCTTTCCGACATTTTTGGAAAACCGCTGATGCCTTTAAACTTGCGATTGGAGTGAAAAACATCCCGACGGCCGGTAAGGATTTTGTGCCCGTATGCCTGATGACCGACATCCCATATCAGTTTGTCGTCGGGGGTGTTGAAAACATAATGCAGCGCTACCGTCAATTCAACAACACCCAGGCTTGCGCCAAGATGCCCGGGATTGTTGGAAACAGCATCAATAATAAACTCTCTCAGTTCGCTGCACACCATCGGCAACTCAGCTTCATCAAGTTTCTTGAGATCTGACGGGCTGTTTATTGCTGATAAATATTTATAGGATTGTTCATCCATTTTATTCAAATTTAAACCTGTTAAGTGTTAAATTATTTGTCAGAGCATTCCAAGTTCAAACTTTCCCTCTTCCGAAATCATGTCCTCGTCCCAGGGTGGGTCAAAAGTTAATTCGATATTTGCTTCTTTTACACCGGGAATGGATTGAACCTTTTTGCTGACTTCTATCGGAAGGCTTTCAGCAACCGGGCAGTTTGGCGAGGTCAGGGTCATCAGAATGTGTACCTGGTTATCATCGGTCACATTTATTTCATAAACCAGTCCGAGTTCATAAATATTAACAGGCACTTCAGGATCAAAGACTGTCCGGAGTACTTCTGTCACAGCATCCTTCAGTGCTTTTTTATTGCTTAATTCTGTCATGAAAGTATTCTTTAGGATTCGTATTTGGTTTTAAACGCCAAAGCGTACATTTTCATTTGTTTTATCATCGAAACCAATCCATTTGATCGGGTTGGTGAAAGGTGTTCATTTAATCCGATTTCTTCGATAAAATGCAGATCAGCGTTAATAATTTCGTCGGGTTTTTGACCTGAAAAGACCCGGATAAGAAGGTGAGCAATTCCTTTGGTAATCACAGCATCACTGTCGGCTGTGAACCAAACCAGGCCATTCTTGTATTCGGCATTCAGCCAAACGTTTGACTGACAGCCGGTAATCAGGTTGCTTTTTACTTTAAATTTTGGGTCAATCGCGGGAATATCTTTTCCCATTTCGATCAGATAATTATATTTGTCGAGCCAGTCGGGAAACAAACTAAACTCGGCAATGATCTCCTGTCCTTTTTCTTCAATACTTTTCATGGTTCATTGTTTATCAAAACTATATTAGCATGTTGCGGGTTTTTTCAATAGCTTCAGCCAGGTGGTCAATTTCTTCCTGAGTGTTATAAACGGCAAATGAAGCGCGTATAAATCCGGGAACATGATAAAAGTCAATTACCGGCTGGGCACATAAATGACCTGTCCGGAGTGCAATGCCGAGTTTATCGAGCAGGATACCTGCATCGTAGGAGTGAATTCCTTTGAGGTTGAAAGAGATTACTCCGGCGCGGTCAGCAGCCTGGCCATGAAAGATAATTCCTTCGATCCGGCTTAGCTTTTTGATTGCATAATCCAACAGAGTGTGTTCATGCCTACCGATAAAATCTATTCCTGTTTCGTTCATAAACTTAATGGCTTCTCCCAGGCCGAGCACTCCGCTTACATTGGGTGTTCCGGCTTCAAATTTGAACGGTAGTTCATTGAAAGTTGTTGCATCAAAAGTTACTGTTGAAATCATTTCACCACCACCCTGATAGGGTGGCATTTTTTCGAGCAGTGATTCTTTGCCGTAAAGAACACCTGTTCCCATTGGTCCATACATTTTATGAGCCGAAAAGCAGTAAAAGTCACAGTCAAGCTCCTGAACATTCACGCTGAGATGCGGGACTGCCTGTGCTCCGTCAACGAGTACCACAGCTTTGGTCTGGTGAGCAGCGGCAATCATTTTTTTTACAGGATTAACAGTGCCCAGCGCATTACTTATGTGAGTAACGGCCACAAGCCTGGTTTTTTCGGTGAGCAGTTGCCGGAAGCTTTCTTCGGACAATTCGCCGGATGGCAGCATCGGGCATACTTTCAGAATGGCTCCGGTACGGTTGCATAACATCTGCCAGGGGACAATGTTGCTATGATGCTCCATTTGTGTAATGAGGATTTCGTCATTCCTGTCCAGAAATTCACTGCCAAATGTAGCTGCAACAAGATTAACTGACTCTGTGGTGCCTTTGGTAAAAATTATTTCTTTGGAAGAAGCTGCATTGATAAAGTGTGCTACTTGTCTGCGAACTTCTTCATAGGCTGAAGTGGCTTCCTGGCTCAAAAAGTGAACCCCCCTGTGAATATTGCTGTTTTCGTTCGAATAGTAATCTTTCAGCCGGTTGATTACCCGTAATGGTTTTTGGGAAGTGGCGGCATTATCCAGATAAATGAATGGCTTTTTGTAAATCTCTCTGCTGAGCACCGGAAATGCTTCTCTGATGTTTTTTAGATCTTTTTTCACTGACTGTGGCTATTGTAAAAAGGGGCGCAAATTAGTAAATTTATCCCAACCGGCAGGTGATAATTTTTCATTTGGCGACTTCCTGAACAAGATTTTCGGAATAAATTAAGCATATTATTTCCAGGTGATTAATTTTGCAAAAAAAATGTTTTTGAATCGGGAAAATTTTAAACGCAAATTCCAGGCGATTGTTTATTTGACATTCTTTTAAAAACTAAATAGTCTTTTCAATATGAAAATTTCATCTGTGTCAGGTTTTGTGAAAAAATGGTGGATAAGCATTAGGCCATTTTCGTTACCTGCATCTACCATGCCGGTAATTTTTGGTTCAGTGCTGGCTTTTGTCTTTGGTAATGGAGACTTCAGCCTGTTGAAGTTTCTAATGGCTTTTTTCGGAATGGTCTTTTTGCATTCGGGAGCAAATATTCTCAATGATATTTTCGATTTTAAAAACGGGCTGGATAAGCTACCGACTCCTGTCAGCGGAGGAGTAGTTCGTGGAATTATTTCGATGAAGCAGGCCTGGAGAGCGGTGTATCTGTTTTTTGGAATGGGGACAGTGCTTGGTTTGCTTCTTTCCTGGATGGTAAGCCCGATACTTTTTCTCATTGGAATCCCCGGCTTGCTTATTGGAATTTTTTATACCAAAGGAGGCAAGTATTCATTGAAATATCGTGCTTTGGGAGATCTTGCAGTTTTTCTGAATTTTGGAGTATTGGGGTCACTGGGTGCATGGTTTGTTCAAACCGGTTCACTGTCGTGGATACCTGTTTTATGGGCTGTTCCGATTGCCACACTTGTCATTGCAATTCTGCATGCCAACAATTGGCGGGACATTGCCAGTGATCAGCAGGGGCATGTTTACACCATTGCTTCGTTGCTTGGCGATAAAAATTCACTAAGGTACTATGGCTTCCTGATTTTTGCTCCTTTTTTCATGGTGCTGGCACTCATTCTTATTCCCTACTTTTTGTTTCCCGGGTATCCGTTTATGCCCTTTAGTTTTGCCATTGTTCTTCTTTCGCTCCCAATGGCGCTGAAACTCTGGCAGAAGGCACTCAACCGCAAACAGCCCAAAAATCCGATTGACTTCATTACACTTGACGGAGCTACCGGACAATACAACCTGGTTTTTGGTCTGCTGAGCACCGGTGCTTTGATTCTGGAATCGGTTATCAGATTGTTGTAATGATTCTTTTTGCTCAAAAAGGACGACTGTCTGACCGGCAATTCACATTGTTAATCACTGCAATAGCCTTTGTGCTTTTTTCGGTGATGTTTATCTTCAAACAAGCCGGCATTTTTGATTTCTGGTACTGGATGAGCAGCAATATTGCGATTATTCTCCTGCTTGTTTTTTATTTTGAAAATGAAAACTTCAGACTTTTAAAGCACGACCTGAAGATAAACCCTGCCAGAAAAATTATACGCGGGCTTGCTTTTGCAGGCCTTCTCTTTTTGGTTTTTTTCGTCGGAAACATTCTTGTCAGGGCAATGTTCGGGCAGGCAGGTAACGAGATAGGAGCTGTTTACGGATTTAAACAAAATGCTCAGGAGTGGAAGATCGTAGTACTGATGCTGCTTATCATAGGTCCTGGTGAAGAAATTTTCTGGAGAGGATTCCTGCAACGAAAATTGCAGGTTTACTTTGGCGATTTAAGTGGGTTGCTTGTGGCGACGGGTGTTTATACTGTGGTTCATGTTTTCACCGGGAATACGATTCTTGTGCTGGCGGCATTTACCTGTGGTGTTTTCTGGGGTTGGCTTTACACAAAGTATCAGTCATTGTTAATCAACATAGTAAGCCATACTGTTTGGGATATTTTGGTTTTTATCCTTCTCCCTTTTCACTAATTCGTTGATTGGTCAATAACTAAACGAATTTCTTTTTTTGTTTTTGGACATGAAATAAAACCTGATATGAATAATAATCTGAATGTCAGGTTCATGTGTTAAATAAACTAATCAAAACCTGACAGTTCTCAGCAGACAATTCAGGTTAATTTATCCGGCATACAGGATTAGTTACTATTTTTGGAAGAAAAAATGCAGGGATGCAACCGACTGAATTTAAAACAGTAAAATATAATCAAGAAGTGATGCCATACAAGAAATACCTTTCTTTAATCATCATTTTTTCATTGATTATCAGAGGTTTTTTGGCTTATTTTCTGGAATTGGGAAATGACGAGGTGTATTACTGGACTTATGCTTTGTTTCCTGATCTCAGTCATTTTGATCATCCTCCTATGGTTGGATTTTTAATTCAGCTAACTACACTGAACCTTTGGTTGGATCACGAATTTTTTATCCGGTTGGGAGCAGTATTGCTGGGAGGAATAAATACAATACTCATTTTTCATATTACGCGAAGGATTAGTGGCAGTCAGGCAGGTATTTATGCCGCACTTTTATACAATGCTTCCGTTTATTGTTTTGTTTTGTGTGGAATTTTCATCCTGCCCGACACCCCGCAGGTGACCTTTTGGTTGCTTAGCTTGCTGATCATGGTCACCATTCTGCCCGCAAAAGAAATTCAAAAAAAAGACGGTTGGCTAATGCTGTTGCTTGGCATAACCATCGGTTTGGGGATGCTTTCCAAATACACTACAGTTTTTTTATGGGCTGCGACAGGGTTTTACATCCTTTTTTATAACCGCACCTGGCTCAACAAATGGCAACTGTACTTTGCTGTTCTGCTTTCCATTATTATTTTTTCTCCTGTCATTTTCTGGAATTATCAGCATAACTTTATCAGCTTTACTTTTCATGGAGGCCGGGTCAGCCTGTTCGAACCGGGCTTTCGCCCTGATTATTTTTTTACAGAACTGGGTGGGCAGATTTTATATAACAATCCCGTAAATTTTATTATCATCATCATTGTACTGATTGCTCTGGCCAGAAAGAAATTTTCTATAGATGATGAAATTAAAAGGATTTTGCTACTGTCTTCTCTTCCGCTGATCGGGATTTTTCTTTTTGTTGCGCTTTTCAGGCAAACATTGCCTCACTGGAGCGGCCCCGGTTATTTGGCACTAATTGTACTTTCCGGAATTTTTTTTGCAGAGAAACATAAAAATATGCCTGTGTTTTTTCCCGGACTGATTAAAACCAGTATTTTGGTATTGGTTTTAGGATTGAGTGTGGCGGTAGCAGAAATTAAGCTGGGCATAACCGGGCAGCCGTCAACCGATGACCCCAGACGTCTTGGAAGAAATGATGTGACATTGGACATGTCGGGATGGCGAAGTTTTTCCACAGCATTTAATAAGCTAAGGAATGAGGATATTGCATCCGGGAACATGCCTTCTTCTGCACCAATCATCATTACTCGCTGGTTTCCGGGAGCACATCTGGATTATTATGTAGCCCGGCTTACTGGTCAGAAGGTTATTGCCATTGGCCAATTGAATAATCTTCACAAATATGCCTGGATCAACCGTGAGCGACCTGGCTTATATCCGATGGCTGATGCTTATTATATTACTTCAAGCCGCAGTTTCATTGACCCGACAGGGGAATTATCCCCCTTTTTCTCCCGCATTGAGGAACCGGAAATCATTAAGGGTTTTAAAGGAAAAAAGCATGTACAGAATTTTTTTGTTTACAGGCTCAGGAACTGTATTGCAAGCCCTAATGATATACTCAGCGAATATGGAATAAAATAACTTGAAAGAATTTTACTTTGCAATTGAAATTTATTCATACTTTTACACAATCAAATTCATTAATTTTTAAACAGCAGTATTATGAAAAAAACACTACTTTTTGTTTTTGCCGTTGCCGCATCATTGATGATTTTTGGGCAACAGACAGTAAAATTCAGGGATGGGCTGAAAGACTGCAGGGTTCCTAACCGGGTCTTTTCAGTTGAACCCAGCACTGCACCACTTCCAACACCTATTGAACCGATACAGTCCGGAGGAGAAAAAGCAATCGTACTACGTATGATCGGAACAGCAGGAAATGCATTCGGTTTTCTCGGTGTACGCCAGTACCTTTGGGCAGATGCAGCCATCAACAGTATTTCTTTTGTCCACAGAATGAATGTTCCCCCCAACGGCCCCGGTTCTGGTTATCTTGCCTACGACTATTCCATCAACGGCGGAGAAACATGGACCAATAATGTTCAGGTTTATGAAGCTCCGACTGCTACTTTTAACGCAAGGTATCCTCAGGGAGCATTTTATAATCCTGTCGGAAATACTGAGCCGACCAATGCCTATTTCAGTTATTTTGCTGCCGTACTTGATGGTTCAAACGGTGGAACATGGGGAGGTTATGGATATGGCAGCCACAAGTTTGGCACAACCGAACTTCCTACACAACACAATGTAGCTGCTACTCCTGACTGGTTGCAGGGAGTGCCCGAAGCCTACACCATTACCAGCCAGGGATTGGCAATTTGTGTTGACCCGACCAACAATGGCGTTGGACAGCCCTATCAGGATTACATGATTCTGACAAAGGGGCATTTCAATCCTGAAATTGGCGATTTTGAAATGGATCGTTATCTTGAGTTCATGCCTGCCGGTGGTGTCAGCCCTGTATCAGGCTCTGCAGCCGGGGTAGCTGATTGCAAAGTAGCTTTCTCACCGGACGGACAAATTGGTTACATTGCCTATTTGTCAAATAATGGTGAAAATACCATCGAATCGGAAGGATGCTATCATCCTATTCTATACAAAACCATTGACGGCGGCGAAACATGGGAAGGTCCATACAATGTCCAACTTGGTGGCGTTGACGGATTGCCCGCAATTCTTAACTACCTGACTGACGAATTGATAGAAATCATGTTTGAACCACCATTACCGGCAAGAGAAGACATTCCGTTTACTTCGGCATTTGAACTTGGATTATCGGTTGACTTTTCAGGTAATCCACACCTTCTGTTTGATGTAGGTGTTGGTAGCCAGGACTGGTCAATTTATACTTCATATACAGGTTCAACGGGTTGCGATGGGTTGGTTGGCATGTTCCATGTCTGGTCACCCAATGGTGGTGAAGACTGGCTGGCTAATCAGGTTGCCCTTTTGGAAAATTTCCGTGGTGAATTTCCATACAGTGGTGGTGATCCGGTTGCCGAGGATAACCGTCCTTTTATAGCATCAACACCTGATGGTACCAAACTCTTCTTCAACTGGGTTGACACAAATATTGAAGATTATACTGCAAACGATCAGCCCGATATCTATTGCGTTGGCTATAATGTAGTTAATAACACCTATTCTGATACTTACATCGTAACCCAATTCTCAGCAGCCTGGTACAGTTCCTTCATGGCAGCAGGTTCAAAATATGTTCTTGATCTTGGCAATGGTTCCTACAAAGTGCCATTTGTTTATCAGCAACTCAATCCGCTCAACGTAGCTGACCCGGTACAATTCTGGTTTGTTGACAATTTTATTCTTACCGATGGCGATCTCGGCCTGATTCAGGATGTTGAGGATATGAACACCTATAATTTCAGTGTTTCGCAAAACTACCCCAATCCAGGTGGAGATTTTACTTACATTGACATAAATACCGGCACAGATGCAGAAGCAATTGTTACGATTTCCAATCTTCTCGGGCAGAATGTCCGCCATATCAGTCCAATTAGTCTTCAGGCCGGAAAACATCAGATTCGCCTGAATACAAAAGGACTACCCTCTGGCATATATACTTACAATGTCCAAATTGACGATAAAATGATTTCCAAAAAAATGATCGTCAAATAGGCTGAATTTTAAGTGCTTAGAAACCCGGACCACTTTCCAGGAGTGCTCCGGGTTTTTTTTACGAAGGGTAACTTTCAGCTGTTTTTAGATAAAAGACACAATTTAATTTGGCCAAAACCAGTTTCTGAACTAAATCAAAAATCAATCAGCAGCCTCATGTGTAAGGGAAGCAATTGTTTTTGCGGTAAAATAAGAGGTCGGGTTAACAATTCTTAAGAACCGGAAATATTTCTACCCATAAATATTGGCTTACTTTTGCGACTTTAAGACTTCACCTGCAAAATTTATGAAACATCAAACGATTGACAGCATGTTTCTCAATGCTGACATTGAGAAAGAGATCAAATACCTCAAACTACTTTCGCAGCAGTTTCCAACTATTCAGTCAGCAAGCAGCGAAATTATAAACCTTGAGGCCATTATGAAACTGCCAAAGGGTACCGAGCATTTTCTGTCGGATATCCACGGAGAACATGAAATCTTCAGTCATGTGTTGAGAAATGGTTCAGGGGTGATAAGACAGAAAATAGAGGATGTATTTAAGAATACATTGCGCAAATTTATCAAAGACGAACTTGCCACACTGATTTATTATCCGGAAGAAAAACTTTCGTTGATCGAAAAACGTGAAAGTGATATTGAAGAATGGTATGCTGTGACCTTGCAAAGACTTATCGAAGTTACACGTGTTACTGCTTCAAAATATACCCGCTCGAAAGTACGAAAATCCCTGCCTGCTGACTTCGCTTACATTATTGAGGAACTTTTGCATGAGCGGCCTGATACACGAAACAAGGAACAGTATTTCGAAGAGATTATTCAAACCATCATTCGTATTGATCGTGCCAAAGAATTTATCATTGCAATCTGTAAACTCATTCAGCGCCTGGCAATAGACAGACTGCATATCGTCGGTGACATTTTCGATCGTGGCCCCGGGTCCGAGAAGGTGATGGAAATGCTCATAAACTATCATTCTGTGGATATTCAGTGGGGGAATCACGACATAATCTGGATGGGCAGCGCTGCCGGAATCCGCGCCATGATTGCCAACCTTATCAGGATATCTGCCCGTTACCTGAACCTCGACACTATTGAAGATGGCTACGGGATTAGTCTTTTACCGCTGGCTACTTTTGCAATGGAAACATACAAAGATGATCCCTGCGAGGTATTCATGCCAAAAATACCTGAAGGAATAGAGCTAAGCCCACGACAAACTGAAATGATTAAAAAAATGCACAAGGCTATTACAATCATTCAGTTTAAGTACGAAGCTGATATTATTGCCCGAAACCCTCAGTTCGAAATGGATGACCGCAATTTGCTGCACAGGATTGATTTTGCCAATGGTACTGTTGAAATTGATGGTGTCAATTATAAGTTGCGCGATACCCATTTCCCTACTATTGATCCGACGAATCCCTATCAACTCACCCGGGAAGAATCGGATGTGATGGATAAGCTGCGAATTTCCTTTATGCACAGCGAATTACTCAAAAAACATGTAAAATTCCTTTATTCAAAAGGAAGTATGTATTTGAAATACAACAACAACCTTCTTCTGCATGGTTGTGTGCCGCTGGAAAAAGATGGCAGTTTTACAGCCATGAAATTCGGGGATAAACATCTTGCAGGAAAAAATCTTGTTGACCAGTTTGACCAGTACGCGCGAAAAGCCTATTTTACCCGCAACGATAAACAAGTGGACACTGTTGCCCGTGACCACACCTGGTATCTTTGGTGTGGGAAAAATTCACCGATTTTTGGCAAAAAGAAAATGACCACTTTTGAACGTTATTTTATTTCTGAAAAAGAAACCCACACCGAAGAAAAAAATCCATTTTACAAACTAAATGATACCGAAGAAACAGTTAATAAAATATTTGATGAATTTGGAATGGACTCAAAAACTGCCCACCTGATTAATGGTCATGTACCTGTAAAAGTAAAGGCAGGAGAAAGTCCTATTAAAGCCAATGGGAAACTGCTTGTGATTGATGGAGGAATGTCAAAAGCCTATCAAAAAGTAACAGGAATTTCCGGATATACCCTGATCTATAATTCCTACGGCCTTGTGCTGGTGGCTCATCAGGCATTCGACACAACCCGGAAAGCCATTGAAGACGAAACCGATATTTTATCCAATATCACTCATCTTGAAGCTAACCCCAGACGAAAAACTGTGGCAGATACTGACAGCGGTAAAATATTACGGCAACAAATCACCGATCTTGAAATGCTGCTTGCTGCCTATCGAAAGGGTTTGATAAAAGAAATCAGATAAACCGCTAAAAAAATGATTAATAGTGAAAAATAATTTTGCCATCTCAAATTATTAATCTACTTTTGCAGCCCGTTTTAAAAATGTAAAAATCATCATAACATGTACTTAACAAGCGAAAAGAAATCAGGCTTCTTTGAAACTTACGGAAAATCCAAACAGAATACAGGATCAGCAGAAGGACAAATAGCCCTTTTCACTTACCGTATTCAACATCTGACCGAACACCTGAAAAATCAGAAAAAAGACCTCAACACAAGGCGCTCCCTGGTTTTGTTGGTAGGCAAAAGAAGAAGATTGCTGGATTACCTGAAAAGAACCGACATTGAAAGATACAGGCAGATTATCAAAGATTTGGGCATTAGAAAATAACGATTTGTGTAAAACGTATTTATCAAAGGAACGAGGGGAAAGGCAATTTTTTCGAATTGCCTTTTTTTGTATTTTATTATTTATGAACTGATTAATAAAGAATTATGTCAAATAATGCAATTGTAAAAAGTTTTCAGATGCCTGACGGGAAAGAAATTTCCATTGAAACAGGCAGACTTGCACGCCAGGCCGATGGTGCAGTAGTACTTAAACAGGGCAATACCATGCTGATTGCTACTGTTGTATCGAGTAAAGAGGCCAAAGAAGATGTTGATTTCCTGCCACTGACAGTAGAATATCAGGAAAAATACTCTGCAACCGGAAGATTCCCGGGGGGATTTTTTAAACGTGAAGCACGACCGTCAGAATATGAAATCCTAATCTCAAGATTAGTGGATCGAGCGCTCAGGCCGCTTTTCCCCGAAAATTATCATGCCGAAACACAAGTTCAGATTACTTTGTTTTCGGGAGATAAAAATGATGCTCCTGATGCTTTGGCAGCTCTTGCGGCTTCAGCAGCCATCACCGTTTCGGATATTCCTTTTAACGGACCTATTTCTGAAGTAAGGGTTGCCCGTGTTGATAATCAACTGGTTATCAATCCATCTATTGAAAAAATTGAAGAAGCTGACATTGACCTTATTGTTGCTGCAACCGAGAAAGATATTATGATGGTGGAGGGTGAAATGAAAGAGGTTTCTGAAGCAGATATGCTTGAAGCTATAAAATTTGCCCATGACACCATTAAAATGCAATGCCGGGTACAACTTGAACTTGCTGAAATGGTTGAAAAAGCCCGGAATAAGCGTGAATACAACCATGAAACTGATGACGAAGTTTTGCAAAAAAGAATGCAGGACGAACTCTATCATAAGTGTTACAACATTGCTGCAATGGGAACAGCAAAACATGAGCGCTCTGATCTTTTTAATTCCATCCTCGAAGAGTTTATTGCCACTCTCCCGGTTGAAGAAGCCGAAGAAAAAGCTGCAATGATAAAACGCTACTACCATAACATCGAAAAAGAAGCTGTACGGAATTTTGTGCTTACCGAACGGCGCAGAATTGATGCCCGTAAACTCGATGAAATCCGTCCGATCTGGTCAGAAGTGGATTATCTGCCTGCAGCGCATGGCTCAGCAATATTCACCCGCGGAGAAACTCAGGCACTGGTTACCGTTACACTTGGTACAAAGCTGGATAAACAGGTTATTGACGGTGCTGTTATTGAAGGTAAAAGTGATTTTATTCTTCATTATAACTTTCCGTCATTCTCAACCGGAGAAGTAAGATTCAGGGGCGGAACAAGCCGCCGTGAAATCGGACACGGAAACCTGGCATTGAGAGCATTAAAACCTGTTATTCCTAACGGAGAAACCAATCCCTATACCATCCGGATTGTATCCGATATTCTCGAATCCAATGGTTCATCCTCAATGGCTACAGTATGTGGTGGTACACTCGCCCTGATGGACGCCGGTGTAAAAATTTCCAAACCTGTTTCGGGAATTGCCATGGGACTCATTGCCAGTAAAGATGGAAATAACTATGCCGTACTTTCTGACATTCTTGGTGATGAAGACCACCTGGGCGATATGGATTTTAAAGTTACAGGAACCCGCGACGGAATCACTGCCTGCCAGATGGATATTAAAGTTGACGGTCTGTCCTATGAAATTCTTCATGAAGCTTTGGAGCAGGCTCACAGAGGACGCCTGCATATACTCGATGAAATCGAAAAAACCATCAGCAAACCGCGTGAAGATTACAAACCTCATGTTCCACGAATCGAGCAGATGACCGTTCCCAAAGAATTTATCGGTGCTATTATTGGACCAGGAGGGAAAATCATTCAGGACATACAGGCAACGACCAATTCTACGATTGTCATAGAAGAAGTAGGAGATTTTGGAGTAGTGGATATTGTCGCTGTAAATAAAAGTGCGATTGAAGCAGCTAAAGACCGTATAAGAAGCATTATTGCCATACCTGAAATCGGTAATGTGTACAAAGGAAAGGTAAAATCCATTATCACGTTTGGTGCCATCGTGGAAATATTACCGGGCAAAGAAGGATTACTTCATATTTCGGAAATTGACTGGCGGCGAATTGCCAACGTGGAAGAAGTGCTCAAAGTCGGAGATGAAGTAGATGTCAAATTGCTTGAAGTGGATGGCAAAACCGGCAAACTGAAGCTTTCACGTAAGCAGTTGCTCCCTAAACCGGAAGGTTACCAGGAAAACAATCGTGAACGCGACAACAGGGGGAATAAGGATTACCATGGCAAAGATCACCGTGATAGCAGAGAGCATTACAACAGAGGCGGAAGCGATGAAAATCGCAGCAACCGACCGGACAGACCACCCAGAAGATAAATTTTTATAGCAAAGTATTTCGATAAATCATTCGAAATATTTTGTTTATGTTTGCCTCTGTGATTTTTATTCAGATGTTTATCTGATTAAAATAATCATAAAAATCAAACGGCATGAGGCAACTCAAAATCACCAGGCAGCTTACTTATCGGGAGACTGTATCTCTGGATAAGTATTTTCAGGAAATCAGAAAAGAAGACCTGATTACTGCCGAAGAGGAAGTTGCTCTTGCCATGCGTATCCGGCAGGGGGACCACGAAGCATTGATCCGGCTCATTCGCGCCAATCTCCGTTTTGTGGTTTCTGTTTCAAAACAGTATCAAAATCAGGGTTTAAGCCTTCCTGACCTCATCAGTGAAGGAAATCTTGGATTGATTAAAGCTGCTCTAAGATTCGATGAAACCCGCGGATTTAAGTTTATTTCTTATGCGGTTTGGTGGGTTCGTCAATCAATTTTACAGGCTTTGGCCGAGCACTCAAGACTCATTCGTTTACCACTCAATAAAGTGATTCTGCTCAACAAGCTGATGAAAACCCTGATTGATCTTGAACAAAAACTTGGCAGATCACCCGAACTGAGCGAACTTGCCGATTATGTTGGAGTGCCTGTCAGAACAGTCAAAGAACTGATGCGTTTTGCGGAAAAACATCTTTCGGTGGATGCTCCTCTGGTGAATGACGAGGAGAGTACCATGCTTGATGTGATCAATTCTCCAGACCAGACTTCACCGGAACAACGACTCATCAGCGAATCTCTTCGTAAAGAAATAGAAAGTGTTATCGGGCAACTCACCCCCCGCGAAGCGGATGTGATCAGATGTTATTTTGGGCTCAACGAAAGCTATCCAATGACCATGCAGGAAATCGGTGAACGTTTTGATCTCTCACGTGAAAGAGTGAGACAGATAAAAGAAACAGCAATCAAAAAACTAAAGGATAGTGTGCAGTGCCAGGTTTTGAAAACCTATCTTGGTGGGGGATAATGATTATTTGGTTTCTTTTTCCTGATCTGTCATGAAAACAGCATCTTCACGAATCATTTCCTCCAGGGTTTTCCCTTGTTCACTTGCTTTTACCTTCACTAATTCAAGCCATTCCGGATCATCCATGATGCGTTGCTCATAATACCGGATTCTGTCTTCGCGCAAAGGTGATTTAGACAACTCCTGCCGTGCAAGATATTCAGCATCCACCTTAACCATTTCGTCGACTGGCATTAAATAATAATCAGCTTTTTCGATAACCTGCCTGAGCCATGCTGAATCGGCATAAATGGATTCACGGAATTTTTCGATAAGCCGGTTGAGCTTGTAAATTTCAGGATACTCTTTTTCAAAAACGTAATCCGCATCTTTTTCCAGTTGCTCTTCAAAAGTAACTTTCTGGTTCTCTGCTTTTTTCCTGATATCGTTTACCCAGTTCACATCATTACTGATTACGTTTTTGAAATGGTCACGGCCATACCAGGTGAGAAAAATCTCCGGTTCCTGCATCCAGGACTGATAATAAGCTTCTTTGCGGATAGCTTCCCCGAGCGAAATTCCCTGATTTTCAATCTTTAATACAATGCTGTCGAACCAACCGGCATCCAGTCGGATTTGGTTTTCATAGTTGTACACAATGTCTCCTGTATATTCAGGTGTATAAAGTTCGTACAACTGATCAATAAAATTCCAGTCAAATTTGTATAAAAAGCGCTCGGTGACGCTAAGCAGGATGATGTCCTGCTTTTCGACCTCGGTTTTCAGATCAAGATCGCTGGTCCACTTTTCCTGAAAATAAAAATCAGGATACACCCTGGCATTGAAATACCAGAAAGCTTCGTTGGCAAATAAATGTGCTGGTATGCGGGTATTGAAAAAATTCCAGTAATAACTGTCGGCTACGGCAAGTACCATTGGTTTTGTTTTGCTGGTATCAGTGTTGAATCCGAAAACCGGATAGGGCATTGGCTGATGAGGCAGATCAAACAATAGATTGATTGTATTTCCGATATCATAATCGCTGTCGGCCAGCGAATCGTTGATGATGATCTTTTTGACAAAAAAATCCGGCATATCAATCTTTCGGATATTTTCCATAAAACTGATGAGGGTGTCAGCCACAAAAGGCATGGTGTGCTCGCTCCAATGAATCCCGTAAAGCGGATACAACGGATAGGTGGCTGTGTCTCTGGCATTAACAAATATCCGGTTCAGATCGAGCAGGTTAATCCCAAGCTCGTTGGCTTTTTGGCTTATGTATTCATAGTTGGAAAGCGATTTCCCTTTTTTCAAATAGCTGTCAGGAATGTTTTCAGGATAAGTTCGTGCTTTACCGGGTTCGAGTGCGAGAATCAGATCTATATCAGACCGGGTTTTAAGGTAATGCTGTAAAAAGAGAAAACGGTTTAGTTTTTTGTCCAGCGTTGCCTTTCCGATAAAATCGTTACCTGTATAGGCTCTGATGTAATCGTATTCATAAAGCATGTTATTTTTTCCCACTACCACGCCTTCGGCATTTGCTTTTCTGAAAAGTGTGAAATCGAGCTGATTATTTAACCTGACAAAAAAAGGCCGGAAGCCAATGTGGTCTTCAATGTATCTGTCGAACTGAATTTGGAATGAACCATCCATCCATTTTGCCCATGAATATTCAGGACGCTGAACCAGCACAAAATCTCCGTTCAGCGGCCTGACCGGAATCCATTTAAAGGCATGCTGCATCAGCGGCAAAGCCAATAAAAGGATAAGCAGAATAAAAAGGATATGTTTAAAATTTATTTTCATGCTAAAAGCGGAAATAAATGAACGGATTGAAGGAGGAGGAGGTTATAGAGCCGATGCACACCATAAAAAAGATTAAAGCGAAAAGAGTCATTAAAGTAATTACCCAGGTTTTTTTTGGCTGATTGAGCACGTGCATCCACCAAATTTCAATTTTCCCAAAGGCTCCCACAAATGCAAACAGGGCACCGGCAATCAGCATGAAATTGAATTCGGCATCCATCCGAATGTTTGTAGTAACAGCATCAAAAGCAAACATCCGTCCGATATAGTCAAAAGCGAAATCCAACGATTCAGCCCTGAACAGCACCCAGCCGATCAGGGTAACGAAATAGGTGATTAGTATGTTGACATATTTTCCAAGTGGTTGGGTGATTTTTATCAGAAACATCCTGTCGGCTATGAGAAAAAAGCCGTGAAAAGCTCCCCATACCACAAAATTCCAGGCAGCACCATGCCACAGACCTGAAAGCAAAAAAACAATCCAGAGGTTGAAGTAAAGCCGATATACTGAAACGCGGTTTCCGCCCAGCGGAATATACAGGTAATCGCGCATCCACCGGCCAAGAGTAATGTGCCATCTTCGCCAAAATTCAGAGATATTTTGTGAAATATAAGGATTGTTGAAATTTTCGGGAAATTTGAATCCGATCATTCGGCCTAACCCGATGGCCATGTCAGAATAACCGGAAAAATCGTAGTAAATCTGGAAAGAATAAGCAATGATGCCAATCCATGCAAGCGGGGTTGAAATTTGTCCGGCCTGCATACTGAATATTTTATCCACCTGTTCACCCAATACATTGGCAATCAATACTTTTTTCATTAATCCAACAACAAACCTGAAAAAGCCAAGAAGCCGTTCGTCTATGGTTTCAAATGTCCTTCGGTTTTCGATTTGATCGGCAATTTCGTTGAATCTCACAATGGGGCCGGCAATCAGTTGTGGAAACATCAGAATATACATGGCATAATCAGTAACTTTGTGCAGAGGGGGATGCACTTTTCGAAAAACGTCCACGGAATACGTTAATTTCTGAAAGGTAAAAAACGAAATCCCGATTGGTAAGGCAACAGCACTCCAGCTTACCGGCTCAAGACCAAACCAGCCGATCATTTCGTTGAAATTGTCCACCAGAAAATTAGCATATTTAAACCATGCCAGCATTCCTACATTGATGACTACAGAAATCCCGAGTAAAATCCGTCGGGCTTTCATCAATGTGGATTTATGAATAAGATCAACAATGTAATAATCAATCACAATAGACCCCAGCACGATAAAAATAAAATCGGGTGCACCCCAGGCATAAAAAAAAATGCTGGAAAGCAGTGTGAAAAGGTTTCTGAACTTCTGTGGCAGAAGGTAATAAACGATCAGAAAAGCAGGAAGAAAATAAAGTAAAAACAGACTGCTGCTGAAAACCATTTATATTTTGGTTGAAAATTGGCTGCAAAAGTAAAGGATAATTATAAACCAGGAGAGGGTAAAAGACTATTTTTGCTTTTGTGAGTAAAGCATCTCCCATCGGAATTTTACCTGTCGAAACCTGGCTGAAAATGCCGGCTCAGCCTCTGATAATCGCAGGGCCTTGCAGTGCAGAGAGTGAATCTCAGGTAATGCATACTGCACAACTACTGGCTGATAGCGGACGAATTGCTGTATTCAGGGCGGGAATATGGAAACCCCGGACACGGCCAACTGGTTTTCAGGGTGCAGGCGAAGAAGGACTCAAATGGCTCAGGCAGGTTAAGCAATCTTTTGGAATGCCCGTTGCTGTTGAAGTAGCTACTCCCAGACATGCTGAACTTGCTCTCAAATACGACATTGACATATTCTGGATCGGAGCACGCACCGTAGTAAATCCATTTTCGGTAGAAGAATTGACAAATGTTTTGAAAGGAGTTGATATTCCTGTACTTGTCAAAAATCCCGTAAATGCTGATCTTCAGCTTTGGATTGGTGCACTGGAACGAATCAGCAGAGCAGGAATCAAAAAAATTGCAGCTGTCCATCGCGGATTTTTTAGCCAGAAAAAAACCGCTTTCCGAAATGAACCGCTCTGGGAAATTCCCATTGAGCTCAAACGTCTTTATCCTGAATTGCCGGTTATTACCGATCCCAGCCATATTGCAGGCCGGCGTGATCTGATTCAGGAAGTTTGCCAGAAAGCTCTTGATCTTCAGATGAACGGACTAATGATCGAAGTGCACATCCGGCCTGAGGAAGCACTCACTGACAATGCCCAGCAAATCACACCAAACGAACTTATCCGGTTGCTCAACACACTCATTCTGAGAAAGGAACAGACAACTCCGGAATCGTTCAGGTCACTCGAATCACTCAGAGATGAAATTGACCAGATTGACCATGAAATTATTAACGCACTTGCCCGCCGAATGGATACCGTCGAAAAAATTGGTTACTTCAAAAAAGAAAACGATATTACCATACTTCAGATAAAAAGATGGTCTTCGTTGCTTGAAGCCAGGATCAATGAAGGCGTTGCCATTGGTCTTGACGTCAGTTTTCTAAAGAAATTGCTGGATCTGATACACCATGAATCCATCAGCATACAAAACAGAATCATGAATAATAATGACAGACCGGAACACTGAGACAGGTTATCATCTTCCAAATATTTTCCCAACTTTTACTCTTACCAGTCAGATTTTTAATAATTTTGCACCCTTTTAAAAGCAAAAAATTTACATTTTACTAATTACTAAAACATAGTTTACTGGAAAATGAAAGTATATCAAACTGATGAAATCAGGAACATTGCCCTTGTAGGAGGAGCAAAATCCGGAAAAACCACCCTGTCGGAGTGTATGCTCTTTGAGGGAGGTGTAATTAACAGAAGAGGCTCGGTTGACGATCAAAATACCGTATCAGACTACAGGGACATTGAGCACGAACGGCAGAACTCAGTCTCTTCAACGGTAATGTATGCCGAATTTGAAGGGAAAAAGATCAACATTATTGACACTCCGGGTTTTGATGATTTTGTCGGAGAAGTTATTTCAGCACTCAAAGTAGTGGATACTGCTGTAATGGTCATCAATGCCCAGAATGGCGTTGAAGTGGGCGCCGAAATCAGTTGGAGATATACCTCGCGCAATCATACCCCGGTGGTTTTTGTAGTAAATCACCTTGAACATGAAAAATCAAATTTCGAAGAAACTGTTCGTCAACTGAAAACACAGTTCGGAAACCAGGTAACTATTTGTCAGTACCCTGTCAATGCAGGCCTTGGATTTGATTCGGTAGTGGACCTGATAAAAATGAAAATGTATAAATATCCTGAAAATGGTGGCGAACCTCAGGTGCTTGATATTCCTGCTTCAGAAAAAGACAAAGCGGATGAACTCCATGCCGAATTAATCGAATCTGCTGCTGCCGGTGAGGACGCACTGATGGAAACATTTTTCGAAAGTGGAACACTCACCGAAGAGGAAATGCTCAAAGGAATAAAAGCCGGATTAATAACCCGAAGCATATTCCCGGTTTTTTGTATAAATGCCAAACACAACATGGGTGTGCGCAGACTGATGAGTTTTATTACCAACTCGGTTCCTGCTCCCAATGAGATGCAGCCTGCAAAAACTACCACTGGTAAAGAGCTCAGGTGCAATACTTCCGATCCTCTGTCCCTCTTTGTCTTCAAAACTTCCATTGAATCTCATCTTGGTGAAGTTTCATTTTTCAAAGTGATGAATGGTGTGCTGAATGAAGCAACTGATCTGGTAAATGCTACAAATAGTTCAAAAGAGAGATTGTCCCAATTGTTTCTTTTTGCCGGAAAAAACCGTGAAAAAATTGCACAAATCAATGCCGGAGATTTTGGTGCAACTATCAAACTGAAAAATACTTCCACCAACGAAACTTTGAATACTCCCAGGAATGCAGATGATATTGTGGAACCTATCGTATTTCCTGAACCAAAAATCCAAATGGCCGTAAAAGCCCAAAATCAGTCAGATGACGAAAAACTCTCTGCTATCCTCAACGATATGCATAAAGTGGATAAAACCTTCCATATCAACTACTCAAAAGAGCTCAGACAGCTTATTGCCGGAGGTATGGGTGAGCTGCATCTGAACCTCATCAAATGGATGGTGGAAAATATCCACAAAATTCCGATGGAGTACTTCACCATGAAAATTCCCTATCGTGAAACCATTACCAAAAGCGCCAAGGCAGTTTACCGTCATAAAAAACAATCAGGTGGTGCCGGTCAGTTTGGCGAAGTCCACATGATGATTGAACCGTATTCTGAAGGTATGTCATGGACTACAGAATTTCCGGTTCGCGGAACTGATGAAGTTAAACTGGACTGGGGTGGTAAACTCATCATGAACAACTGCATAGTGGGTGGAGCTATTGATGCACGTTTCATGCCGGCCATAATGAAAGGATTGATGGAAAAAATGGAAAACGGTCCACTCACCGGTTCTTATGCCCGTGATATTGTAGTGTACGTTTACGACGGTAAAATGCACCCGGTTGATTCCAACGAAATTTCCTTTAAACTGGCGTCCAGAAATGCTTTCAAAGAAGCTTTCAAAAATGCCGGACCAAAAATCCTCGAACCTATCTATGATGTTGAAGTGATTGTTCCCGAAGAAAAAATGGGTGACGTAATGACTGATCTTCAGGGCCGCCGTGCTGTAATTATGGGAATGGATTCTGAAGGAAATTACCAGAAGATAATAGCAAGAGTACCACTGGCCGAGATGAACCGTTACTCCACTGCATTGAGCTCTATTACAAGCGGCCGTGCAATGTATTCACTGAAGTTTGCCGAATATGCCCAGGTACCCGGAGATGTCCAGACTGAACTTCTTAAAGCTCATGAGGCAGAACAGGCTGAGGAAGATTAAAAAGAATAAAAATTCAGATTACAGCCTGCCATTTATCTATTCTGTATTTTGTGGCAGAAAAATAAAGAAAAACCGGATTACATCAATCCGGTTTTTTAATGTGCGCTGACAAAATATCAACAAATCCGAGAAAAAACCCATCTGATATTTCAAGGGTGTCTCCTCTGACTCCGTAAACTTTACATCCAAATTCGGCCATGACTTTAAGTCGTTCAATACCAGGATTGTCAATAGGAAAAGACTTAATATCCGTAATTCTGAAATAGCTCCCGTTTTGTTCAGCTTTCCATCCGGTTGATTTCCATAGTTCCCAATATTGAAAAGGATTGTAAAAGAGTACTTCAACTCCTTCGCCAAGGGTATCGGCATACAACTTATCACCTCTGGTGAAATAGTTTTTGATTTCAGAAACACTTTCAAAAATGCCTGTATTCCATCCAAATACCGGTTGTCCGGCATACATTCCATTTTCGATGTTTACCGAAGTCCCGATAACAATCCCGGTGTCGGAGTTTTGAATAAGTGTGTGCGTGAAAAAATTCCGAATAACCTGTTGATAGACACAGGTTGTATCCGGCAGACTGAATTTGGTGAGGCACACAGAGTTGATGGTTACTGCGCTGTCGGCATGACTGGCAGAATAGCAGAGTTTTTGAAAATTGTTGTTATTACCCGGTATCAACAATTCACCTTCAAGGGCATTTGTTTGCGCAAAGTAACCTGAAATCTTCCCATTGTCGGGCAAATCAATCATAAACTCATCTTTTTCGATCCGGAAAAAACCTTCATTGGCAGTGAGTTTTCTTTGTTTTAAGACAGTGTCATTCCAATAGTTAAATTGCAGGTTGTACAATACCTGTCGCCCGTTAATTTTGCGAACTTCCAGTTCAAGGTAGGTCATTTGGGAAGTGTTTCCTTTCCAAATTCCTTCGTAGGGGGCTTCCTGCGATGGGAAAGTCTCTTCATCCAGACTGCAGGTTGTCAGGATAAAAAGGGCAGGGATGAAAAGAAACAGCCAGGAGAAAAGATTTTTTTTTGAAAAATCAAAGCAGATTTTCATTTTGATGAATCTTGCTGCTGGCTTTTCCTGATTTTTGACGATAGGAAGTGATGACTTTTTTTAATGCATCCAGCTCAATGGGTTTTTCCACAAACCCAATATGGTCGTATTTTTTTGCTAAAGGCTCAAGGGATGCGTAACCTGTGATAAAAACCGTTTCGAATGAGCGGACAGGAAAAACGTCAAGCAGTTCGAGGCCACTGCCCTGAGGCATATTAATATCAATAAAAACAAGATTGGGATTCAGTTCTTTGATCACCTCAATTGCATCTTGTTTTGAAGTAGCAGTGCCAACAACCTTCAACTGGTTGTCAATTTTTTGAAGCATGTCTTTCAGTACGTCAAAAACGACAGCTTCATCATCAACGATAACTATTTTAACCATATACTACTGATTTAGGAATATTAGAAAAAAGCACGAGAACTTTGCCGTTGGAAGGAAGCAAAAGTAAAAAAATTATTGTTTTAGTAATAAGGTGGATGAAAATATCATTTTTTCAGGAAATTACTCCACTCCCAAGACAAATAGCAGCATCGGGAGTATATATCACACCAAACTGACCGGGCGCCACACCCGAAATTGCTTTGTCGGCCGTCAGGATGAATTTATTTCCGTCTTTTTTCAGTTGTCCGTTATTGAATTCGGGTTGATGACGTATTTTAAATTTAACCTGCCGGGGGTGAAGATAATCACGATCAGCATGTGTATTGATGAAATGAAAATCGTTAAGCGTGATAACCTCTTTGTATTGGCTTATCGGATCATAACCATTTGAAACCCAGATTATATTTTCTTCGATGTCTTTTTTTACCACAAACCAGGGTCCCTGTGCAAGCCCGAGTCCCTTGCGCTGGCCAATGGTATGAAACCAAAGCCCGTGATGCCTTCCGAGCAGTTTTCCGGTTTCCAGTTCCCTGATTTCACCCGGATTCTCTCCGACATATCGTCGGATAAAATCGCTGTAATTGATTTTTCCTAAAAAACAAATCCCCTGGCTGTCTTTACGATGAGCTGATGGTAATTTTTCGAGAATTGCTTTTTGTCTGACTTCACTTTTTAAAAGATTTCCGATCGGAAAGATTAATTTGGAAAGCTGCTGCTGCGAAATCTGCCCGAGAAAATAGGTCTGGTCTTTAAAATTATCCTTAGCTGTACCAAGATATTTTTCTTCTTCAATAGTCAGGGTGGTAGCGTAATGGCCGGTGGAAATCAGATCAAAATCGTGTCCGTATTTTTCTTCAAATGCGCCAAACTTTATCATTTTGTTGCACATGATATCCGGGTTTGGCGTCTGACCACTTTTTACGGTGCTGATGGTGTAGGCAATCACTCTTTCCCGGTATTCTTCCTGAAGTGAGACAAGATCAAGTTTACATCCATATTTTGCTGCAATGTAGCTGACAATTTCCTCATCTTCTTCAGCCGGACAGTTCACCCAGGCCGGATCGTCCTTTAATCCGATCTGAATATAAAAGATATGCGGGTTGAAACCCATTTCTTTGAGCAGTGGTATTGTTACTGAACTGTCAACACCACCCGAAACAAGTGCGGCAATGGTCATGATTAAGTATTAAAATACAACAACGAAATATCAGTAGCTACATTACATCAGTTTTTGATAGGCTTTCCACCACCGGTCAGGAATCTCCTTTTCGGTTGCTTTCAGATAATCACGATAACTGCACGGAACCATCACATGCCTGCTCAATGCGGTTTCTTTGTCTTTACTGACAGGCAATTGCATCCACCAGCGATCGGTTATTTTACTCTTCAAAAAAATCAGGTCGTTTTTGGTGCCCGACATAGAAACAATGTATTTTATAAAGTCATTGCTGTTTTCGACAGGATAGTCATTTTTGCGCAAAGTATAACCTTCCATAAAATACCAGATCATCTGGGCAATGAGGTGGGCAGTCTGGCCATTTCTGTCGAACAAAGGATTCATTTCGAAAAGACCGAGACAGGAAAGTCTTTCGGACATGCCTGCATAACGTAAAAGCTGACAGACTTCTTCACCATAAAAACCATTGGGAGAGGCATTGGCATTTCCCGGAGCGTCCGACTGACGAACTGAAGAGATATCGAAGGTTACAAAATCAGCATTTCGGAACATTGGCTCAGCCTCAGTGAGATTGGACCGAATTTCCCCCAGCCTGCAGGTGTCAAAAAAAAGATTATTTAGCAGCTTGATATCAGCCTGGTCAACAAAATATGACTGGTATCCGATGTTGGTAAAATTGAACAGGAAATTGGGTTTTCGCAGAATGATTTTCGAAAGATAGGATTTAGCTACGTTTTCAGCCTGTGCAAGTTTGTTGTCAATCAGCGCATCAATACTTACCATGTTAATTACTCTGCTGATGCTTTCAAACGCCAGGTATATCGGATAAGTAAGTTCCTGACTACCACCAAGTACAACCGGAATGACATTGGCTTTGAGCAATTCTGCAACCACTGATTTCAAGGCAAAACTGGTGTCGCTTACTTTTTCTCCTTGTCGGATATTTCCCAGATCAACAATATTCAAATGACTATTGAGGGGATAAAGTCTGTAGAGGTATTTTCTGATCTGGTCGGGGGCCTGGGCACATCCTTCATTGTCGGGTGAGGGGCGGTCTTCATTTACTCCGATCAAAGCCATGTCGGCCAGTGGGAGGGAATCCTCAAAACCAGCCGGTTGTAAACAGGTTATGTAATCGCCAAGGCGGCTTTTCTGCTTGTTTTGAGTGAAACCAATTTTTTCGGTGTCAATTTGCTCAAAAAAGATTGAAGCTTCCATAGATTACGGGTAATTATTTTTTTGATTTTGGCCTGACTGTTTTTTTTCGGGTTGTCTTTTTTTCCTGTGTTTTGCCATTGTTATCAATGATTTTTCGGCACTCTTCCTCAGTAAGTGTTTTTGGATCAACCTCTTTAGGAATTTTGTAATTGTTTTTCTGGTAAGCGATGTATGGCCCCCATCGTCCGTTGAGTACCTGGATAGGGTCGCTGCCGTCAAAGGTTTGAATAATTTTTTCCTGATCGGATTTACGCTTTCTCTCGATGATCTCTATGGCTTCTGCTTCGTTGATTGAAAGAGGGTCGTTTCCTTTGCCGAGTGAATAAAAATTGGATTTATGCCGCACATAAGGACCAAACCTGCCGGTGGAAACTACTAATTTTTCACCTTCATAAGTACCAATCTCACGGGGTAATTTGAATAAATCCAATGCTTCTTCAAGGGTAATGTTTTCGAGTGTCTGACCTTTTTTAAGTGCGGCAAATCGTGGTTTTTCCTGACTTTCAGTATCCCCTATCTGCACAATGGGACCAAAGCGGCCAATTTTGGCAAAGACATTTTTTCCACTTGCCGGGTCTGTTCCGATTCGACGTTCACCACTGAATTTTTCACTGTGCTCAATGGTATTTTCCACATTTTTATGAAAAGGTTCGTAAAACTCACCGATCATTTTGTTCCAGACTTTTTGCCCCATGGCGATTTCATCAAATTGCTTTTCAACCCGTGCAGTAAACTGATAATCCATGATATTCAGAAAATACTGCATCAGAAACCGGGTTACCACAATTCCGATGTCCGACGGAAGCAGTTTTCCTTTGTTCTGACCTGTTTTTTCAGTTCTGGCAGTTTCCTTTATCTTACCGTTTTTGAGGGTAAAAATCTTGTAGTTTCTTGTTATTCCGTCACTGTCGCCTTTGAAAACATATTCCCGTTTTTGTATCGTTGAAATGATCGGTGCATACGTTGAAGGCCTTCCTATTCCCAGCTCTTCAAGTTTTTTCACCAGCGAAGCTTCATTGTATCTTGCAGGTGGCTGAGTAAATCGTTCGGTCGCATCCATGTGTATCAATGAGAGCGCCTGACCTACAACAAGTGAAGGCAACATATCTCTTTTTTCTTCGGCATCTTCATCATCGGTGGATTCGAGGTAAACTTTCAAAAAGCCGTCAAAAAGAATGATTTCTCCCTTGGCAACGAGGAAATCAGGAACTGTGGAAATGGCAATGTTAACCGTTGTCCGTTCCAGTTTTGCATTGCTCATTTGTGAGGCAATAGTCCGTTTCCAGATCAGGCTGTAGAGCTTTTTCTGATCAGCAGTTCCATCGGTTGTCTGGTGTTCAAAATAGGTTGGTCTGATGGCTTCATGAGCTTCCTGTGCACCTTTGGTTTTGGTGGTATATTGTCTGAGCTGATGGTAATTTTCGCCATAAAGGTTAATGATTTCTTTTCTGGCCATATTTAAGGCGAGGTCTGAAAGATTAACCGAATCGGTACGCATGTAGGTAATTTTTCCCGATTCGTAAAGCTGTTGGGCCACCATCATGGTTTTAGAAACGCTGAAACCAAGTTTTCGGCTTGCTTCCTGTTGCAGAGTGGATGTGGTGAATGGCGGAGAAGGGGATTTCTGAAATGGTTTGGTTTCAATGTCACTTACTGTAAAGCGGGCGTCAATGCAACGATTGAGGAAACTGATCGCCTTTTCTTCGGATTCAAACCTCTGGGGATGTTCTGCTTTGAGCAGGTTTTGGTTTTTTTCTTTGTTGGCATCAAATTCTGCAGTTATGCGATAAAAAGGAACTATCCTGAAATTCTTAATTTCTTCTTCACGTTCGACGATCAGACGAACTGCAACAGATTGAACTCGTCCGGCCGATAATGCCGGTTTTACTTTTCGCCAGAGCAACGGGGAAAGCTCAAACCCGACCAGACGATCCAATACCCTGCGGGCTTGCTGGGCATTCACAAGATTTAAATCAATGGTGCGCGGGTGTTTTATTGCATGTTCGATAGCTGATTTTGTAATCTCATGAAAAACAATACGTTTAGTGTTTTCGTCATTCAAATTAAGCTCATCGAACAAGTGCCAGGAAATGGCTTCTCCTTCCCGGTCTTCATCCGTTGCCAGCCAAACTGTTTCTGATTTCGAAGCCAGTTTTTTCAACTCGCTGATGATCCGTTTTTTATCATCTGATATCTCATAATTTGGTTTGAAATCATTGGCAACATCAACACCGAGTTGTTTCTTGGAAAGATCGCGGATGTGTCCGAAGCTGGATTTGACCGTATAGTCAGCGCCAAGAAATCTTTCAATGGTCTTGGCTTTTGCAGGTGACTCAACGATTACCAGATTTTTTGTCATAACTATCCAGTTTTTTTGGATGCAAAAGTAAACATTAAATTTTGTTCGAAATTCAATGAGTGAAGGCACTCGATTTTTAGCTTGTGATTGATTTCAAATGTTAATTCCAATAATCCCTGACTTTATTTGTTGTTCTATCAGTACGGTGCGCCGGAGGTGTTCTTTATAATGGTTTTCATTCACCAAAGGCTGGTGAGAAAAATGTAGAAAATCATAAGTTCTTCAAACCAAAAAAATGAATTGAAATGATGTCTTCAACTGAAATTTGTCTATGGGCATTACTATTGATTATGGGCATGATGACACTGATTTGGATTACCGGTGTTTTTCATAAAGATGCCAGTATTGTCGATCCGTTCTGGGGTTTTGGATTTGTCGTAGTTGGGATATTTTATTTTTTGATGACTGATTTTTCGTCCATAAGGTAAAACCTGGTGGTGTTGCTGGTATTCATCTGGGGTTTACGACTATCGGGTTATCTTTTATGGCGTAATTGGGGAAAGGAAGAGGATTACCGATACCAGAGTTTTCGGGAAAATTATGGCGAAAAGCGATACTGGTGGATCAGTTACTTTCAGGTGTTCCTCTTACAGGGATTGCTGAAGTGGCTTGTTTCAGCCCCATTGCCCGGTGCCATGCAGGGTTCAGGTACAGTACAACTAAATTTGATTGATTATCTGGCTGTCGTTTTATGGGTTATCGGGTTTGCTTTTGAAGCAGGCGGCGATTTTCAGCTGGCCAGATTTAAATCCAACCCGGCAAACAAAGGAAAAGTGCTGGATAAAGGTTTTTGGAAATTTACACGACATCCTAATTACTTTGGTGATGCCGCTGTTTGGTGGAGTTTTGCCCTTTTTTCCATGGGAGCAGGGGCTTATTGGTCAGTGCTGGGCTCTCTTCTTATGACGGTATTAACCATAAAAGTTTCAGGTGTTGCGCTGCTCGAACGAAACCTGAAAGATCAAAAACCACATTATCAGGCATATATCAAACGGACAAGTACTTTTATTCCCTGGTTCCCCAAAAAGAATGATTAATTTTTGTCTTAAATAATTCGAAAATAATTAAACAAAATCTGCTGACAGACTGTTAAATTCTGAAAATTAGTAAGAAATGACAGTTGATTTGTTTGGAATATCCTTAAATAGCTGGATGTTACTCTTCCTTGCATGGGGATTGCCATTGACTTATTATCGCAGCAGGTTCCGTAAGATGGTTTATCAAACCGGCCACTGGTCAATAAATTTTAAACCCTTGTCTGGATTGGAATTATGCGGATTGTTTGGAAATCTCTTCCCGGATCATCCGGAATATTTAAAAAAGCGTAATTTCTACAGGTTTTATCTGTTGGTTTACTTTACTTTGTTCGCTGTTTACCAAATTTAAAGGCAGAAAATGATGAAAATTATTAAACAATCCGAGAAGGCAATCATCATCACACTGATAGTTTTGATGACCTTGATGCTGGTGATTGCCACAATCAACCTTGGCATAACCGTATTTGAAAAGTTTCTTGAAGCTCCCCGTTTTCTTATCACGCCGCAGGGACTGATGAGTATTTACGACAGTTTTTTGATTGTGCTCATCGGCATTGAATTGCTGGAAACCATTCGTACATTCCTGAAAGACAATGTAGTTCATGTTGAGGTGGTGATGCTTGTAGCTATTATTGCCATCGCCCGTAAGGTTATTATCATTGATTACGAACAATATTCAGGTCTTGAACTGATTGGTATAGGAGGGTTGATTATCACGTTGTCTCTCGGATATTATTTTATCCGCAAAGCCCTTTACAGTTACTGCGAGCCTAAGCCAACCATAATTCAATCACCAAAAACACATCAGGAATGAATAAAAAAGTAACGGTTATCGGTGCCGGATTTTCGGGAATATCTGCTGCAACAGGACTGGCCGACAAAGGCTTTGATGTTACTGTGCTGGAAAAAAATTCGACTGCCGGTGGAAGAGCACGGAAGTTTTCGGCCGATGGTTTTACCTTCGACATGGGGCCAAGCTGGTACTGGATGCCCGATGTATTTGATTCCTATTTTGCATCTTTTGGTAAAAAAGTTTCCGATTATTATGACCTTCAACGTCTTGATCCTTCCTATCGGATATTTTTCGGGAAAGATGATATTGTTGATCTGCCTGCTGATTTGGATAAAATAGCTGAGCTTTTTGAATCTTTTGAGAAAGGTGCCGGCCAAAAGTTGAAAATCTTTCTCGCTGAAGCTGAATTTAAGTACGAGGTAGCTATGAAGGATTTTGTTTCAAAACCAAGTCTTTCTTTCCTCGAGTATGCAGATATGAGGTTGCTAAAAGCTGCACTGCGTATGCACATGTTTACTTCATTCCACCATTATACCCGGAAATATTTTTCCCACCCGCGATTGCTTCAGATGCTTGAATTTCCAATTCTTTTCCTTGGCGGAACAGGCAAAAAAACGCCGGCACTCTACAGCCTGATGAACTACGGCGATATGAAGCTTGGTACCTGGTATCCACGCGGAGGGATGTTTAAAGTTGTTGAAGCTATGGTAAATCTGGCCGAGGAAAAAGGAGTAAAATTTGTTTTCAACGCACCAGTCACCAAATTCATCTTCAACGGTTCTTCAATTACTGAAACCATTGCAGGAGACAAATCCTATCCGACAGATTATGTGGTTGCAACCGGCGATTATCATCATATTGAGCAGGAACTGTTGCCTGTTCATTTTCGCAAATATTCCGAAAAATACTGGGAATCAAGAGTGATGTCTCCGGCATCTTTACTCTGGTATGTCGGTTTGAACAAAAAGCTTGAACACTTTCTTCATCATACCCTGCTCTTTGATGAAGAATTTGCCCCCCATGCAGGATCAATTTATGAGAAGCCCGGCTGGCCTGAAAAACCTTCCATTTATGTAAGTGTTACTTCCAAATCTGATCCTCATGTTGCTCCCGAAGGTCACGAAAATATTTTTTTCCTGATTCCTGTTGCACCGGGATTGCAGGACAGTCCCGAAATTATGGATAAATATTTCAGCCTGATCCTGAGAAGAGTGGAAAAAATGACTGGTGAAAACCTTGAAAAGCATATCGTATTCAGGCGACCTTATTCACATACTGACTTTATAGCTGATTATAACGCTTTTAAAGGGAATGCCTACGGACTTGCCAACACCTTGTTGCAAACTGCTTTTTTAAAGCCTTCGGCAAAAAGCTCAAAAGTTAAAAATCTTGTCTATGCCGGTCAGCTTACTGTGCCGGGGCCGGGCGTTCCGCCTGCCATCATCTCCGGACAAATTGCAACCAGGCTAATCGTCGAAACTGAAAAATAGCGCTATATGAAAGACCTGTTTGACACGATCTCTAAAAAATCGAGTAAGTTGACCACGATTACTTACAGTACATCTTTCTCAACAGGAATACGTTTTTTCAGTAAGAAATTTCATGATCCAATTTATGCTATTTATGGATTTGTAAGGTTTGCAGATGAAATTGTGGATACTTTTCATGATTTTGACAAGAAAAAATTGCTGGATAATTTTATGCGCGATACTTATGCAGCCATCGAGGACAAAATCAGTCTGAACCCCATTCTGAACAATTTTCAATGGGCAGTCAACAAATACAATATCGAGCGTGAGTTGATCGGTACTTTTCTGCGAAGCATGGAAATGGATCTTTACAAGGAAGATTACGACCGACGGGATTATGAGGAATACATCCTCGGATCGGCTGAAGTGGTTGGTCTGATGTGCCTGAGGGTGTTTTGTGAAGGCAAGGATGCAATGTATAATGATCTCAGACCTTCTGCAATGCGCCTGGGTGCTGCTTTTCAGAAAATCAACTTTCTGCGTGATCTGGGATATGACTATCAAAGACTTGGGCGTACTTATTTCCCGGGTGTGGAGATTAAAGATTTTAATGATGAGCTGAAACGAAAGATTGAAAATGAAATTGAAGCTGATTTTCTCGCAGGGCTTCACGGAATAAGAAAACTTCCCCAGGGGGCACGGTTCGGCGTTTACGTGGCTTATGTTTATTTTTATGAGCTTATGAAGAAAATCCGAAAACTCCCGGCTGATAAAATTCTACATGAACGTGTCCGCATTCCAAACCCCCAAAAATATGCTCTTCTGGCTGAAGCCTGTATTAAAGACAAATTGAATCTGATATGACAAGACCGGCCTTTTTAATGTTTTTGTTGATCTTCACTCTGCCTGTTTTTGCACAGTTTTCACTCAACCGATTGCGCAGTGGTTTTTTCTCGATGAAGGATGAACCTTGCGGACAGGTAGAATTTTTTGAGCGCATCAAAAGTAATTCCTACTCCTCTCCTGTGCACCAGGCATATGCCGGAACTGCCGAAGCTGCGTCGGCCGGGTGTGCCGGCGGGCCAATGCCTTAACTACGATGTTTTAACAGGGGTAAAGACAATATTGAGGCCGCAGTTGCAAGCGAACCTGACAATCCTGAAATACGTTTTATACGCTTTGCTACCCGGTCCAATATTCCGTCATTTCTGTTTTACAACAGTATGGATGATGACATAACCCTGATGCTTGATCAGTTGCCCGTACTGATTACCTCTCCGGCTGATAGCAGTTTTTGGATCAAAGCAACCCGCTTTATGATCAATTTCGGAAAACTGAATGAGGAAGAGTTGAAAAAAACTGAAAACCTGATTCGACGCCAATCATCGAAAATAAATCAGTTAGCCCTGCAATTTCAAAAGAAATATGGAGTTTAAAAAATTCTTAACGAAATCTGCAACATGATGGAAAAAGTTATTTTGGTTGATGAATCCGATAATCCTGTCGGCGAAATGGAAAAAATGGAAGCTCATAAAAAAGCAGCTCTCCATCGCGCATTTTCCATTTTTGTGTTCAATGATAAAAATGAACTCATGTTGCAGCAGAGAGCACTCGATAAATACCACTCGCCAGGCCTCTGGACGAATACCTGCTGCAGTCATCCACGGTCAGGTGAGGAGTTGATCGAAGCTGGTCATCGCCGTCTCAGGGAAGAAATGGGTTTTGATTGCGAATTGCAAAAAATTTTCGATTTTATCTACAGGGCAAAACTTGATAAAGGGCTTACCGAACACGAGTTCGATCATGTTTTGCTTGGCCGTTACAACGGAATCCCTCTCATCAATCCAAACGAAGTAAGTGCATGGAAGTGGATGAACATGAGCGATATAGCTGCTGACATGCATAAGTATCCCGAAAATTACACTGTCTGGTTCAGGATTGCTTTTAATCGCGTCAACGAATACATCGGCAGGCAGTAGAATTTTTACTTTTTTGTGGTGAACCTCATTTTGCGTTAATTTGTATTTTTGACGAAACAAAAAACGCTTCAAATGATGTTGACAAGAAAGTTTTTTCTGCTGCTCATTGGCCTGTTCGCACTGACACCTGTAAAACCACAGTCGGTGGAAGAGCTCAAAGATGAGATAGGCAGGCTCAGCGAACGTATTCAGGACCTGAGTTATCAGTTCGATATCATCAACAAAAATATTGATGACGTACTCTGGTTTCACAAAGTTGGGGATGTGGCCTTTGTTGATAAAGTTTATATTTACGGGCCGCCAAAATGGAAAGAAGAAAATCCCACTGCCCAGGGTGCAGGAAATCCGGTAAAATTCTGGAGTTATATTTTTATCCCCAGATCAGCAGAACCAGATGGAAAATATCCATTGCTCATTTTTCCGCATGGTGGTGTACACGGCGATTTTACTACATATTACACGCACATTGTGAGAGAGCTCATGGCCCAGGGTTATATCGTGATAGCACCCGAATACCGGGGCAGCACAGGTTATGGCAGAAGTTTCCAGCAAAGTATTGATTACGGCGGGCTGGAAGTCGAAGATGCCAAAGCCAGCCGTGATTATATGATCGAAAATTTTGATATTGTGGATAAAAACCGGGTAGGCATCATTGGATGGAGTCATGGAGGACTTATTGCGCTGATGAACATTTTCGACCATCCCGATGATTACCAGGCAGCCTTTGCCGGCGTTCCGGTCAGCGATCTTATTGCCCGAATGGGTTACAAAACTCAGGATTACCGCGATTTATACTCAGCAGAGCACCACATCGGACAAACGGCCTACGAAAATGTGAACGAATACCGAAGGCGCTCTCCGGCCTGGAATACCCATAAAATGAAAAATACACCCCTGCTTATTCACACCAATACCATCGACGACGACGTGAACGTGCTCGAAGTGGAACACCTTATCAAATCGTTAAAAGCTGACGGAAAAAAGTTTGATTATGAAATATTTCAGGCTGTCCCCGGAGGCCATTCTTTTGACCGCATGGATACCAGGGAAGCCATTGAGATCAGGGTTGATATATATAAATTTTTGGCTAAAAATCTTAACCCGCCTAATCCGATTTCCGGCAAGAGAGCATTGCGAAAAGCTGCTTACCGGTTCTAACCCAAATAAATGTTCCGGCTGTCAAACCTGAAAAGTTATACCCAGAACCGATACGTGACAATCAGACGAATTACAAATTAGATATTTAAATACCGAAATTATGCGAAGACGGTTATCTTTGCAGTCTAACTTAATTCTCATCATTAACTCAAAGATGAAATGTCCAAAATATTCTCACTCTCTGAAGCCGGATCAATAGCAATACACAGTATGGTGCTCATTGCAAAGGCTGAAAACGGAATAAATGTACTGAAAATTTCAGAACGTACCGGCTCTTCCCGCCATCATGTGGCAAAAGTATTACAACGACTGGCCAAGGATGACTTCCTCTATTCCAATCGCGGTCCTCATGGAGGTTTCAAACTGAAAAAACCTCCCGAACAAATTTCATTGCTCGAGATTTATGAGGCCATCGAAGGGAAAATTGTAGTCAGTGAATGCCCGATGGAAAGTCCGATTTGCCCTTTCGACAAGTGCATTTTCGGCAACATCATCACCGAAATGACCCAAAAATTTAAAGATTTTCTGGACGACAGTAAGCTGGTGGATTTTTTACATGGATATTAGCGCTGACCTGCAGTTTAAAATCTTTCTTAGCTCTGATTTGCCGGGTAATGTGACCTTATTTTGGCATTAAACATCAAAAAGGTTCAACATCACTTTGTTCATGATGAAGTGGTCTGTCTTTTTTACCGGTTGAACAATTCGGAAACTTAATACTCACGCAATTCCAACCTGATTTATCTTCAGCATAGCAGTTTGTAAAAGATGATTGCTGGGGTGCCGGATAAATCAAAACATCTACCACTCTATCAAATTTCGTATCTTTGCAAAAAAATCTAAAGGAATTTCATGGAAATTCAATCCATAAAACAACGATTTGGCATCATTGGGAATGATCCGAAACTGAACAGAGCCATTGATATAGCCCGTCAGGTTGCGGCAACTGACCTTACTGTGCTGATAACCGGTGAAAGTGGAACAGGCAAGGAAGTATTTCCGCAAATTATTCATCATCTGAGTTCCCGCAAGCACAAATCATATATTGCAGTCAACTGTGGCGCCATTCCGGAAGGAACTATTGATTCTGAATTGTTTGGCCATGAAAAAGGATCATTTACCGGAGCTCATGAAGCCCGTAAAGGCTATTTTGAGGAAGTAAACGGGGGTACGATATTTCTGGACGAAGTTGCCGAGTTGCCCCTTTCCACTCAGGTAAGGTTGCTCAGGGTGCTCGAAACAGGTGAATTTCTGAAAGTAGGCTCTTCCAAAGTAATAAAAACTGACGTGCGTGTGATTGCAGCTACCAACGTGCAGATTACCGAAGCTATCCAGCGCGGGAAGTTCAGACAGGATTTGTATTACAGGCTCAATTCGGTACCTATTCAAATTCCGCCACTACGCGACCGTAAAGAAGATATACATCTGCTCTTCAGAAAATTTGCCAACGATTTTGCTGAAAAATACCGGATGCCCGCACTACAACTTACCGACGAAGCTGTTACGCTGCTTACCAATTATCGCTGGGATGGTAACATCAGACAATTGAAAAACATCACCGAACAAATTTCGATTATCGAAAGTGAGCGGTTGATTACCCATCAAACGCTGATCAAATATCTGCCCAAAACCACAATGGTTTCCCTGCCGGTGCTTTACTCCAAAGATGACTTCAATCACGACCTTACCGACAGGGATATTCTCTACAAAGTGCTCTGGGACATGAAAAAAGATATCAACGATCTGAAACGTACGATTTTCGAGTTGTCCCAAAAAAGCGATACTAAACATCTTCAGGAAAGTGATCCCGTTCTCATCAACAAGATCTATCAAGACGTCAGCGATGAAGCAAAGGATTTTGACAGTAGTGTGCTCAACGACGGAGATTACGAACAAATTACCGAAGAAGTAGCAAACGAGAATACCCGTGAGGAAGAATCATTGTCAATTCAGGAAAAGGAAATAGATCTGATCAAAAAGGCTCTGGCCAGATACAAAGGAAAACGTAAACTGGCCGCCAACGACCTTGGAATTTCTGAAAGAACACTCTACAGGAAAATTAAAGAATACGACATCAGCTAAATGAAAATCAGAATACTGACCGGATTTTCCCCGTTATTCCTTCTGGTTGTAATCAACCTTACTTCCTGCCGGATGAGCTATTCTTTCACCGGAGCTTCCATCCCCCCGACCGTGCAAACCATTCAAATTGATAATTTTCCGAATAACTCCATGCTGATTAATCCGCTGCTTAGCCAGGAACTAACCGATGCCCTGCGAAACAGGTTTCAGTCGCAAACCAATCTTACGCTTGTGAACAAAGATGGCGATCTGGTGATCAGTGGCGAAATTACCGATTACAATACCAGACCAACAGCAATTCAAGGTGACGACGTAGCTGCACTCAACAGGCTGACCATCACCGTAAAAGTGAATTTTACCAATAAGGTTGACCCTTCTCAAAGTTTCCAGAATCAAACTTTCTCACGGTTCGAAGAATATCCGAGTACCCAGGATCTGATGACCGTCCAGGATGAGCTGATTAAACAAATCAATGAATACCTTGTTGATGATATATTCAACCGGACAGTCGTAAACTGGTAAAACCGGATAAGGAAATTGAGCTGAAACGATTGGCGTTTAAAACAGAAAAATAGTGGCACTTATAAAAACATTAAAAGGAAAATCACCCATATTTGGCAGTAATTGTTTTCTGGCTGAAACAGCCGTAATTATCGGTGATGTAATTATGGGAGACAATTGCACGGTCTGGTATAATGCAGTGGTGCGCGGCGATGTTCACTATATCCGCATTGGCAATCAGGTGAACATTCAGGATGGTGCGGTAATTCACTGCACGTATAAAGTAGCTCCGGTCAACATCGGTAATTTCGTTTCCATAGCCCATAATGCTATTGTGCATGGTTGTACCATTCACGACCACGTACTCATCGGAATGGGAGCCATTATCATGGATGGCGCTGTCATCGAAAGTAATTCCATTATTGCTGCAGGTGCGCTGGTTTCGAAAAATACTGTTGTGAAATCAGGGTCGGTATATGCCGGTGTTCCGGCTGTAAAGATCAAGGATATCGACATCAGTCTCTCCGAAGGTGAAATACACCGTATTGCCGCTAACTATACAAAATATGCATCCTGGTACAGAGAATAGTTGATTGGCCTGATTAAGGATGATCCCCATAAAAACCTCAAGTAACGTTTGGCCGTGATCCCATGGCTGCATGAACAATTGAACAGCCACGGAATTAAAGCAAAATCAACCTTTTCATCATTTCTTGCCATTATTTCACATTTCAAAGGAATCATCATTAGCACAACCGGAAAACTATGCTGCGTGTGATTTCCAGGTAGTTGTAAATCAGAAAAAGTCAGAACCGGCAAAAATGGTTTAACTGTTTTCTTTGGCATTATTGTTTCCAAAGTATAAACTTAAGCAGTTAATATAAAAAGCTGACAATCAAAGTCAACACCATTTAAATATCAGCAACAAAAGTATATGATGCGACCTGCCTGAAGCCTATCAGGTAAAGTGACAACTTGTAAATTTGT
>Ga0116152_10000273_pt1 | contig 41932 bp, 29 predicted proteins | sample AD_UKC119_MetaG_FD_89894 | JGI IMG/M metagenome (GOLD analysis project Ga0116152, IMG submission 89894) | Active sludge microbial communities of municipal wastewater-treating anaerobic digesters from Hong Kong - AD_UKC119_MetaG | ecosystem: Engineered > Bioreactor > Anaerobic > Digestate... | reverse complement strand
GCGGCGATTCGCGCCTCGTCGAAGCGTGACAACCCGATCAGCGATCGGAGCCGGGCGTAATGGAACCACCAGGGTCCGAGCGACCGCCCTACAAGCGCATCCCGATGGGCCGTGAGAATCTCCAGCGCCGCCTCATGCTGATTCTCCGCGGCCGCCATCTCCACCTCGTAGAACTGAATTTCCGTGTCGTCCGGATGGCGCTCGCGATGGCGTTTGATCAGCGCGCGAATCGCGTCGTATTTCTCGGCGGCGAACAGGTACATCCCCAATTCGTCGAACGTGTCTCGCTGCGGCGGGATCGTGTCGTACGCCTCATCTATCCGCCCAGCTTCATACATTGAGACGCGCCACGCGGGAGCGATCATCGCCGCCGTCTGCGGGTCCGTCGCAAGTTGATGGGCCCTGGCGAATGCGGCGATGGCCGCATCCTCGTCGCCATTCGCGTGATGAACGCTCGCCTGAAAATAGGCCGCCCATGCGTCACTCTCATGTGACTCGGCGTACCACGCGTTCAACGCCGTCAGTCGCCCGATCGCCTCGGTGTTTCCATCTCCGATGTCCCACGCGAGCAGACTGGCGACATCATGATAAGCTGACGCGGTATCCGGCATCCGCTCGACAGCCTCTCGTTCCTTCCCCTGCTCGACCATGGCCTCGTAGTAAAGCGCCCGCAGCGACGACGCGCGAATGTCCTCCTCCCCGGCCAGGCCAATCGCCTTCGACAGGATGTCAGAGGCCTCCTTCCATTGACTGCGACGCATCCTGCGCCGCGCGTCGATTCTCAGGACGTCGACGTTGTTCGGCGCCCGTTCAGATTGTGCCGCCACAAGGGCGTCGATCGCCGCGTCGTTGCCCGAGTTCTCAAACAGAACACACAACAGGCGAAAGGCGGACTCCGAGTCTTCGTCGCTCAGTTTCCTGAAGCGCGTTCCGAGTTCCGCCATCTCCGACGCCGGCAGCGCGCGTCCCAAGCCCCACAGGAGGTCCGGATCCACGGGCGTGTCCGCCAGGCCCCGACGAAAGGCGTCCACCGCCTCCGCCTTCCGATCGAGCTCGATCAGACTCACACCCATCTCGTAGCAGCCGCCCGCATCATCTCCGACGTAGGACTGATACGCCTGCGCCTCGGCCAGCGCTTCAGCGTGCCGGCCCATCTCGTTCAGCGCCGACGCCCTCAGGTAATGCAAGAACGGGAAATCCGGCTTGAGCGAGCTCGCCCGATCCAGCGCAACCAGCGCCTCGTCGTAGCGCTCCTGCGCCGTTCGCAACATGCCGGTCCACATCCATCGAACCCCGTCAAACGCCGGCGGCATGGGCGTCGATGCGATGCTCTCCAGCAGCCGCTCGGCCTCGTCGTGGTCCTGCGCCCCCATGGCGCCCGCCACCTGCGGCAACACGCGGACCGCCGCGAGCGTTGCGGGTTGATCCGCCGCCCCGGAATCGATCGCGATGCGACAGGAATCGAGAATCGACAGGCCAATCCCCTGCTCCTCGTAGTCGTAGAACGACCATTCGCCACCGTCTTTCGACATCCAGAGCCGAACACCGACGCCGACACCGTCCGTTGTCCAGGCCCGGATCAGGACGACAGCGTCTCGATTGTCGTCACTCATCATGACACTTCGCGCGTCATACCGATCCCAGTACCCCATGGAAATCAGATTTACCATTGCCGACCGCATCGCCTGGGCGAACGTGGCGTTGAGCCCGCGAACGTCGGCGCTCGTGAGCCGCGTCGCCGAACTGTTCTTCATGACGGCCGCCATCCGCTTCGGGTCGAACAACGCCGCCGCGGCGCTGGAATCGCTCCCCTTCAGCGCCGCCGTAAGCTGGTTCAGCCTGACTTTGATGTCGTTGCGATCCTTCGCGGAGATCGTCGCCTCTCCCCACGGCTGATACGTCCCCGCATCCGCCTGCAACGCGGGGCGATCACGCTCGCGCCTGCACGCCGGCGAGATGAGAGACACACACACCAATGCCGCGCCAATTACCTTGCGGCCGTTTGCTCCATACATCATGAGTCACCTTGTCGTCGTGTTGTGATTCGCCCGCGTCCGCCCGGACACCGCCCGAGTCGGCGAATCGCGTAGCTTACCCCCGAAACCGCGCACACCCAAAACCCGCCGCGCGACGGCGAACCATCGGCAGTCGAACGACGCAGGAAACCGAATTCCCTTCAACTTCGTTTGATCTTCGATCGATACCGTGTATAGTTGATCAGAAGGAGTATTTTCCAATGGCCCGATTTGCGCTTTATTATCGACGCTATTCGCACTTCAAAGGAGTGACCGGCTAGTCTGCGCGCGTTGAGCCATTGATACGCAATGCCAGGCCCCGTCGGTCTCATGACCGACGAGGCCTTTTTTATTGCGCCAATCGTTCACCGATTCACCGTCGACGAACGCGCTCCGGCGTTACGGAGATTGTGCGCGCAGAATTCGGGCGCTGTTCCCCACGGCGGACTGTAAATCCGTTGTCATTGAAAAAGTGGGGTGGCCGACGAGAGGTTCAATTCCTCCAGCGCCCAATACCATCGAACCTACGACTTACGCCGCCGGATCATTGATACGACCCACGAAGAGAATCACCCCTGAGACTCGATCCCGGATCAGAAACAGGAAGGGCCGATCCGCGCGAAACTCCGGTGTAAACGGCAGCATGTCCACCCTCGGCGCGGCGGCGCCGACCGCCATCAATACCGCCGTCGCGGCGGCCGCCTCCGTGCCTTCCTCGTTCACCTGGACCCACGCCTTGTGAAGCACGGCCCCGATGAACAGCTGCTCACGCGGAATCCGGCTCTGCGACATCCCGCTGAAATCGGCGCATCCCTGCAGGGGCGGGCTGACGAACGCTCGCTTCATCCCCATCGACTGAAGGGCGACTCCCATGTCCAGGCTCGATTCCACGTTGAATCGCGGGATGCGAACATGCGTCTCACGCCTTACCAGCTTCGCGAGCCATCCGTTGAGCGTCTCGGCGTCGAGCTTCGACTCAATGGCGGCCAGTCCGTCCGCGGTCCGCGGCGCCAGGATCGTCATCACGAGTTCGTCTCCCTTGTAAGGCAGCTCGATCATCGTGAATCCCGCGTCATCCGGATAGGTCGGAGGACGCGACCCCACCTCCGCGGGGATCTTCCTCGGCGTATCGAAAAAGGAGCCGTCACCGTTGAACGCGGCGTACGTCGTATCTGCGCGACTCGAATCCCGCATCATGTCGACCGTTCGCGTCACGCCATCCGCCTTCAGAAATTCCTCGTCGCGCGTATCCCCCCGGTCGAAAGGCGTCGCCCACTGCCCAAGAAAGTAGATGGCGTTCGTGATCACGAGGCCCGTATCGGGAGAGAGCTTCCCCCTGGGAATCAGATCCCTGATCCGATTCGACGTGTGCTCCTCAACCCAGCCGTTGATCCGGCGTCGAGACGACTCCGTCGCCCCGCGGAAATCCAGCGGCGTTGCGCCGCCCGATTCATAGAATTGGTCAATCCGATCGGTATAGTTCGCCAGCAGCGGGAAACGCTGGTCCACCCACAGGGCGTTTGCGCTCGAAAGTTCGAAGCGATCCACCTGCGACAACAGGTCATTCAGCTCGCCCGCCAGCTCCCCCGATTTTCTCGCGGCGCGATTGGCCGCCTGCCAGTCACGACTCCGTTCCAGTTCCCGGGCCTCTCGATTCGAATCCTCGAGCTTCTTCTTCAGCGCATTGATCCGCTTCCGGATGTCGTCATTTCCAGCGCCCGCCGCCGCAATGAACCGACGGCGCATCGCTGCGAACCCCGCGTGAATCTCCGTCATGCGCGCATTGGGATCGCCGCCCGCCTCCGGATAGTCAAGCGTGCGCGCCATCTCCGAATACGTCTCGCCGCGCGCGCCCTCGGCTGTCATCGCCAGCGCCGCCGACACGGAATACGGCGACAGGAACAGATTCGAGTCTGACGACTCCGCCGCCATTCGGCGATAGAGGGCCAACCCGAAGCTGTTGTTGGCCTGCACGGCCGCATTCCCGCTCCATTGTGCCTGCTCGTTCATGCGTTCCTTTCCGGACGCGGCGCGCTTCGGTTTACCCCGGCCTGCGGCGTTCGCAGTCTGCAGCGACAAGCAGACGGCGAGGATCGACAGCGTTCCCAGCGACAAGACGATTCGGCGATTCATGACAGAGTCCCTTCTTCGGAGTAACGCCCGCCGACGGATCGCCCCCCGGCCGGAACGTCTGTCAGGCGAGGATTCGATCCTCCCGTGCGGCGCGCAGGGAGCCCCCTGCGATCAGACGTCGCAGCCGACAGAAAGTTCCCGGATTCCGACGTAATTGACAAAAAACGCCGACGCCGCGACGCCGACGCTCCCACGCTACTTCGCCGTGAACCGGTATACCGACGTATGCGAGTACCGCTCATCGGGTCGCAGAATCGTCGATGGAAACGACGGCTGATTCGGCGAATCCGGATAGTGCTGCGGCTCCAGGCAGAAGCCGGTTCGATACAGGTAGGCGTGGCCGCCCTTGCCGACGTTGCTCCCGTCCAGGAAGTTGCCGGAGTAGAACTGGATTCCGGGCTCTGTCGTCTCGATCTCCAGCGTCCGGCCGCTCCTCGGTTCGTGAACGATCACGGCCGACCTCAGCTTGCCGTCCCATCGGCTCAGCACAAAGTTGTGGTCGTAGCCCGGACCGACCTTCAATTGCGCATCATCAACGCCGATGCGCTTCCCGATCGCCGTCGGCGTTCGAAAGTCGAAGGGCGTCCCATCGACAGACATCATCTCCCCCGTCGGAATCAGGCCCTTGTCCACCGCCGTGATGTGATCGGCGCGAATCATCAGGTCGTGATTCAGGATCGCGCCGCTGTCGTGTCCGCCGAGATTGAAGTAGCTGTGGTTCGTGAGGTTGACCGGCGTCGCCTGGTCCGTCGTCGCCTCGAACTCGATCCGAAGCGCGTTGTCGTCCGAAAGCCAGTAGTGCATCGTCACGTCGAGATTGCCCGGATATCCGCCGGCGCCGTCGGGGCTCATGTGATGGAGCTTCAGCCCGACGGCCCCGTCACGAACGATCGCCTCGACGTCCCACATGACTTTGTCAAAACCCTTCACGCCGCCATGAAGGTGGCACGGAATCCCGCCCGGCTCATTGTTCGTCTCAAGCGTGCAGGACTTTCCGTCGACCGTGAACCTGCCCCCGGCGATGCGGTTGCCGTAGCGACCGATCGCGGCGCCGAAATAGGGGTTGTTGGCGACATACGCGTCCAGCGTGTCATAGCCGAGCACGATGTCGGCGAATTTGCCGTTTCGATCGGGCGCCGTGAGCGAAACGATGATGCCACCGTAATCCGTCACCTTAATCGTCATCCCGGCCGCGTTCTTCAGCGTGTACAGATGCGCCGACTGGCCGTCCGGCAGACGCCCCCACGATTCCTTCGTTACGGATCCCAATGTCCCACCCTCACGTCCGTCGCCTTTGGCGACACCACTCGCCAGACCCATCACCAGCACAAGTCCCAGTCCGATTCCGCTCGGCGTCTTGCCACTCATAAGTCCATCCCTTCCGATGATCCCGACATCCACACGGATTGATTCAGCGCGACAGTTCAGAGCCTCTTCGCATGAAACCCACGCTCGAAGTCCTGATCGACCTCCATCCGCATCGAACGGATGGCGCACAGTTGTCAGCGACAATGACAATTCACCGTGTTCGATCGGCCGCGTCAAGCAAGGGCGCCCGCCAAATTCCCCCATCGCCCGTCCGAACGCGTCACAAACGCGAACGGCTTGGACATGACCCGCAAAAATAGGACAGGAACGACGAGACAGGCGTCCGGGGCGATGACGACGCCGGGACTGTCAGCGCCGCGGCGACGCCCGAACGTCGATCGTGGCGCGACGCCCCGCTCCGAACGCAACGCAACGTCCGGCCACACGCCGGCGCCGGCCCGCTTTTCGGACGGAGGGCGCGCGTACGCGGCGTCGGCGCAGACCGCAGCGCCCCCGCGCCGGAACATCGAGAAGATCTCACGCGTTGACACGGAATCCCATTTCGTCACGCGTCGCCGACCTCGATGCGGGTTGTGAAACTGTACCATTCGCCCCGCATGGAAATGACGAGATCATGTCTCAGCGTCGCCTTGTCGACATCGCGACGGAGTGCGACAATCCTCGACATCGGCCTCAGGAAGACAGGTGGGCAAGGCCGACACAACCGCATTCGTAAGGATCAAATCATGGAGTTGATGGGCGCTATCGACATCGTCGTATTCCTGCTGCTGGCGATCCTCGTCATCGGCTTCGGTCTCTGGGCCAGCCGTGGTGAGGAAACCCACAGCGAACACGGCGCACAGGACTACTTTCTCGCCGGCCGCAAGCTCACCTGGTGGCTCGTCGGCTTCTCCCTCATCGCCGCCAACATCTCGACCGAGCAGTTCGTCGGCATGAGCGGCAACGCCGCCGACTGGCTCGGCATGGCCATCGCCAGCTACGAGTGGATGGCCGCCGTTACGCTCGTCGTTGTCGCCTTCGTCTTCCTTCCGAAGTTCCTGAAGAGCGGTATCTACACGATTCCGGAATTCCTCGAGTACCGATACAACACCTTCGCCCGCACGGTCATGGCGATTGTGACGCTCATCATCCTCGTCGGCGTTCCCACGGCCTCGGTCATCTACTCGGGCGCGAAAGTCATCACAGTCAACTTCCAGGGCGCCTATATTGGTCCCGTCGATTTTGGAGACATCACGCTCGCGTGCTGGATCATCGGAACCGTCGCGGCGCTGTACGTGTTCGCCGGTGGACTGAAGGCCTGCGCCTGGACCGACCTCATGTGGGGATCAGGCCTGATCCTGGGCGGTGGCGTCATCGCCTACTACGCCATGTCGATGCTTGGCAGCGCCGATCCGCACACTCTCGTCGCCACGGCGGCGGACAAGAGTGTGACGCCCGAGGACATTGCAGGCGTCGGCGCCGTTGGCCGATTCGTGCAGCTCAACTCCGGGGCGTTACCCGAAGGCAAGCTGCACATGATCCGCGGCGCCGAGGACCCGCTGATCCCGTGGACGGCCCTCGTCATCGGCATGTCGATTCCCAACTTCTTCTACTGGGGCCTGAATCAGTACATCACGCAGCGCACGCTCGGCTCGAAAAGCCTGGCGGAAGGCCAGAAGGGCGTCGTCTTCGCCGCATTTCTCAAGCTGATTATCCCGTTCGTGGTCGTGATCCCCGGAATCCTCGCATTCAACCTCTTCAGCGGCGATCTCAAGGAAGACGCGGTGGGCCTGAATGCGATGGTGATCTCCGAACACACGCCGGAGCTCTACGGTTCGCTGTCTGACAGCATCAAGCCGAACGACGAAACGCGCAACAGGAAGGTGCTGGACACGATCAGCGAACATCTCAGGGCGAACCACACGGACCAGCGCCTGCTCTACGTCTTCGATGCGAAATTCGCCGCCCTGCATCCGGGCGATACGGCCAGGATTCTTCAGTACAACGTCAACGTGGCGCCGACTCAATCCGGCGACCTGGGCGCCGCGCCGCTCGACGACGCCATCGCCATGTGGGAGTACAACGGAAAACTCCTGGACGCCTGCGGCAATGAGTTCGAAACAAAGAAACTGGCGACTTATGACTACGACGCCGCGTTCCCCACGCTGATTCGAAAACTGCTGCCGATCAACTGGGGCCTCAAGGGATTCGTGCTCGTCGCGATCTTCGGCGCCGTTGTCAGTTCGCTGGCGTCGATGCTGAACTCCGCCTCGACCATCGCCACGATGGACATCTACAACAAGATCCGCAAGGACGCGACGCAATATGAACTCGTCACGGCCGGCCGCGTCTTCGTGATCGTCTTTGTCCTCATCGCAATGATCATCGCGCCGATGCTCAGCAATCCCGCCTTTGGTGGAATCTTCACCTTCATCCAGGAATTCCAGGGCTTCATCTCCCCCGGTATTCTCACGATCTTCCTCTTCGGTCTGCTCGTCCATCGGGCGCCGCGATACATCGGAACCGTCGGGCTGTTGCTCAACCCAGTCCTCTACGGTCTCTTCAAGTTCAGCCCCAGGCTCCTGGGCGAGCACAACCCCGACTTCCTCAAGTCCATCGCGGAATGGTCCTTCCTCAACCGAATGGCCCTCTGCTTCGGTATTCTCATCGCCGTCCTGTCGGCGCTGACGCTGGCAACGCCGCTGGCCAGGCCGGTCGACCTGCCGGTCAACCCGCAGATGGACATCACGCCCTCCAGGGGCGCCAAGGTCTTCGGTATCGTCATCTGCGTCGCAACCGTCGCGCTCTACATCGTGTTCTGGTAATTCAGCGCCGGACGACGTGAAACTCAGCCAGGAAAAGAGGCGCCGCACTCTCAGGAGCGCGGCGCCTTTGCCTGCGCCAACTGTCGCGACGCGACCTGTTTCAAACGCGACGATCTTTGGCCGCGCCCGACTTCGAACGACGGCCTACTGCGACACCAGCAGCCCGATGAACGCCTGCACGTCCGCGTCGTTCACGCCGCCGCCCGTCACAATGTCCGCACAATCGCAGTCTCCGTAGCTCGATTCGCCGTCGAGATAGCACTCGACAAACGACGTGATATCCCAGCCGTTGACGACGTGATCGCCGTTCACGTCACCCGCCGTCGTTGCACAGGGAAAGAACGGCAGACAGTTCGTCGGAAACGCCACGCCCTGGTTGGTATAGTTCCCCCAGATCGCCTGCGGCGCGTTGTTGCAGAACGTCACGGTCTGCAGCGTCGGCAGCGCGCCGTCGTGAGCGAACACGCCGCCGCCCAGGAAACCGCCGGGCAGTTGGGCGTCGCGAATGATGCACTGGCGGATCAACGGCGTCCCCGCCGTCACCTCCACGCATCCGCCGGCGTTCGAATACACAACGCCGCCCGAGGCCCCGCGTATCGTGAAGCCGTGCAGCGTGCCGCGATCCATTGCAACGCCGGACGTCCCCAGGCCCGTCACGTCGATCTCCGTCACGCCGACACCGTTGCTGCTGCGCAGCGTGATGTTCCTGCCGCGCATGTCCACGCCTTCGTAATAGGAGCCGGGCGCGACGACGATCGTGTCGCCGTCGACCGCCTCGCGCACAGCGTCACGAATCGACTTGTAGTAAACACCCTGTGTCGTGTTGTGCACCGCCTCACACTGGTCCGGCACGCCGGTCCCGTTGGCGTCCATCGACCAGCCCATCGCGATTTCGACGTCGTCGCACTCGCCGTTGTGATTGCAGTCCTGCCCCGGATTCACCGGGGCTGTGTAGCAACTGTAGATCGGGGCCCCGGGGCCGATGATCTGGTTCGTCGCCTGTTCTCCAAACGTCGTCGGCGCCCCCAATGCCGAGTTCATGATGTCGCATCCGGGCGTGCCGTTGCAGTGCCCCGCCCCCCAGTTGTGGCCCGCCTCGTGCGACAGCAGCCCCGCGTTCCTCACGAGATTGCCGCTGTTCATCTGATCGATGCCGTAGGCCGACGTCGGACTGCAGATGACACCCACGACGGCCAGACCGATGACGCTGCCGACGAAGTTGCGTCCGGAGAACATGTGCGTCAGCCGCCGATTCACGCCCGGCAGATTGGCGTTGTACCAGTTCTTGAACGCCTCCAGCAGGATGTTGTGGTCGACCTCGCCGTTGACGTCCGGCACAACGATAAACGCGTTGCCGCCGCTCCAGATGTCCACCCGGATCAGCTCGTAGGTGATGCCGAGCTCTTCCTCGTAGATGTAGGTCATCGCGTTGACGACCGTTTCCATCGCGTTCGTCGTCGCCGTGATGCTCGCCCCCTGGTACTGGTAGTATTCGTGGTCAGCCAGCAGCGCGAGGTTGGCCACGATCGGCTCGCAGCTCGTGTTCGAACCGCGCGGCGCACCGCCCGGCGTCGCCCCCGCGGCGATGTCCATCGTCCCGCAGTCGCCGAACTGTTCCAGCGACGCGTCCGCCGCATAGACCACATGCGCGGACACATCCCCCGCCATGCCGAATTCACTCGCCAGCTGAATCGCCCAGACTTCGCCGCGATCGTCGCGCAGCATCGCCGTGACCTGGCCGCCCACAATCGACGCGGCGACGCGCGTGGATGCGTCGAACCCGATCGTTCCGCGATAGGTGTTCGGCGCCGGCGCCTCGACGGACGAAGGGTTCCCGTCAGCGTCGTAAGTGACGAGCTCGAATCCCGCCGCACGAATCGAATAGGGACGCAGATTCAGCGTCACGTTGCGATCGCCGAGACGCACATCCAGCGTCACGTCGCCGTCGGCGTCCCACGTCGGCGCCAGATCCTGGACATCGTGTGAGATTTGGGATGGCGATTCCGGCGTCGCCGCCACGGCCGGCGTGACATCCAATGAAACGGAAGTATCACTCGGCCGGTTCTTCTCCGCCGACATCGCAAACTGACAGGCTGAAAACGTAAGACAAACCGCAAGGCGGGAGGCAAACTGCAACGACATTCGAGTCTCCACCAGATCCGGCGCAGCGTGCTCGTTCCACCCACTGGCAAACACCTTACGCCCCGTCTTCAGTGTAGAGATTCGGCGCTGTCCAAACCACTTCCGGATGCAGCGCAATACGCGATTTGGTTCGAGTATTCGCTCCCTTATGGGGCGCGAACGACGAGAATTGAATCAGGAGGTACGAAAAGCAACGATCGTCCAACAACGTGGACGATCGAAGCGCTCATCGGCCGATCATCAAACGGACGGCGACTCGGAGTCAGAGCTTCAGGTCCGCGACCGCGAACAGCGCCACGCCCCCGGCGACAAGCGCCGCCCCGGGACGGTACGCGCCGCTCATACAGACAATCGCGCCCGCACCGAGCAACACCAGCGCCACGCCGTATCGACACCAGGCCGGCAGATCGAGCCACCAGTCAAGCATGGAGATCCTCCCTTCGAGCCCGAATCATCGCGCGAACAGTTGGCGATTGTCAATCCATCGGATGACACGCCGTCACGCCATCCCGCCTGCGCGATATCACGGCCTCGTGATGCGACCGGCAAACAGAATGACGCCCGACGCCGTGTCGCGAATCAACAGAAGAAAAGGTCGATCGGCTCGAAACGTCGGCGCAAACGGGACACGCTCAGGCCCGCTGCCGCAACCAGCAAACAAGGCGACACCTGATGCCGCGGCGGCGACCGTCCCCTCCTCCGTCACTTCCAGGACCGCCTTGTGGACGACGGCGCCCACAAACATCTTGTCTTCCGGATCGTCGGAAACGCATATCCCCGAGAAATCCGCGCCGCCCTCCGCGTCAGGCCTGACGAAAGCCCGCCGCATGCCCATCGCACGCAATGCCCCGTTAAGGGAATACTGCGAGGCGAGCTCAAATCGCGGCAGAAAGACACGGACCTGTCGCGACGCGAGTTTCGAAAGCCACGCATCGAGCGATTCAGGATTCAGTCGTCCCTCCAGACTGGGAAGTCCATCGGGCGATCGCGGCGCGAGGATCGTCATCGCGAGCCGCCCGCCTTTGTACGGTAACTCCGCAATCGCGAAGCCATCATCGCCCGGGTAGTTCGACGCGCTGTCGCGCTGTCTCGACGGAACATCCAAAGGCGTATCGAAGAGGGAGCCATCGCCATTGAACGCGGCGTACCTGGCGGGACGTGCAGACATGTCGCCCATCAGCTTCACACGGACCCTGCTGTGATCGGCAAGCGTGAAGTCCGCCTCCTCCGTCGCCTCCTTCCAGAACGGTATCTCCCACTCACCCCGAAAATAGACAGCGTTCGTGAGGATGAGCCGCGTCAGGGGTGTGATTGCGGAGGCGTCGAGAAAATCACGAATCCGATGCTTCGTCCCCGCCTCGACCCACTCGTTGATCTCCCGCACTGCGTCGGCGGCACGATCGACGAAATCGACGGACTTCGCACAGTCGTCGCCGTAACAGCGCCGCATGGTGTCGAGGTACGACGCCAACGGCGAGAACCGTCGATCGATCCACAACGCGTTCGACGCCAGCAACTCAAAACAGTCAACGCCCTGCTCAAGCGTCTCAAGGGCCTGCGAATCCTGAAAATGCCGGCGAGCGACCGCCTGGTATTCGCGTCGATTTCCCCCGCCGAGGAGCGACGCCAGGTTCGCCTTTGCCGCCTCCACATCCGCGCGAAGCGCCGCGATCCGTTCGCGCGTCGCGTCGTCCGCTGGCCCCGCCGCCGAACGAAGTCGCTCCACCAATGCCGCATGTCCCGCGTGAACCGAATCCGCGACGCGATCGTTCGCGTCGCTTGACGCCGACAATCTCAGAGTTCGCAACATCTCCTCCGCCGTCTCACCACGGGCGCCCTCCGCCAGCATCGTCAGAACGATCGCGATCGACCAGGGAGAGAAGAAGACACTGCCGCCGGTCGATTCGCCGACCAGCAGGCGATACAAGTCCAGACCGAAGGCGTTACACGCCTGCGCCACAATCCGAACGTCATTTGCTTCCACTTCGAATCTGTCCATTCCCCAGCCCCAATCATGCGTTCGGCGGTTCGACCCACCGGCGAACGGACCGCCCAGACCCGCCACGCAATTCGACGCGCCACGGGCGCCATCACGTTGACACTCTACGTCGCATCCGCCACTCAGCATTAAGAACAACTATTGACAACATTGATTCGCGCAATAATGCGAGTATTGAACTTTTTTTGAGACGCGCGCATTGCTGACGTAAAACGGTTTAATGACGCGCGCAACACGATCGCAAAAAGCGACACGCTTATTCTACTACCACACGCGTGTCAGTCACCGCAAGGCGCCATCTTGAATTACGCGCTTTCCTCCAAGAAAACACTTGCCTTTGACTGCGCGACGCGTATCTTACTTTCGTCACACAGGAATCGCCTTCACGACAAGCCGACGGACGGGCTTTGTAATAAACGCTTCGTCTGTCAAATTGCGGAGTGCCTGTGTGAACGAAAGCGCGGCGAACACGACGGCGTGATACGAAGATTGAAACTGGGAAGATCGATCTTCAACGCCGATCCGACTGTTCGACGAATGATGCGCTTCAGGGTAGGGCGGCGTGCCGGCGAGAGTCGGCGAAGTTGAACGGCATGGGTATTCGAAACCGGGAACGAAACGTTTCCGCAAGTCGTTTCGAAGAAGTTCAACAAACCTGAAAACCTGACAATCTGACGCCGGCGCCTTGGGGCGTCCCGCTGTCGTTGCGCCTCCTTCGAGGCCGCCATCGCAGACGGGCGCCGTTCGGTCATCGAGTGTCACGAAACGTCTGCGAGTCGACCGGATGATCCTGGGTGCGTTGCCCAGCGATGATCCGTCAGGGAGATTCCGCGCAACGCCTGCGCGGATTGAGTCACCGTGGGAGAAGAAACAATGAAACAAAGCATGGGATTTATGAGGAGACACTGGCTGTTGACAATGACGCCAACGGCGTTGGCTGTCGCCCTGCTCCTGTCCTTCGCCGGCAGGAGCGAGGGACAGGATCGAGAGGCGTCTCCCGGCATCATCGGCATCGATCCGATTCCCGTCCCGGACTGCGGCGACGCCGACGCCCCCGTCACGCCGTGCGACATCGTCATCAACAAGGAGCTGATGATTACGGACCTCTGCGTGGTTGAAGACCCCGTTCGCACCAAGTGGACGGCCGTCGGCGCCGATCCCAACGCCCTCGGCGCCTGGACCTTCGGCAAGCTCATGGCCTCGATCGGCGGCTTTCCGGATGTCACGACCGATCCCGCCGGTCTGTCGGACTTCGTCCGAAACTGGCTTGGCGAGTGGCTCGTCGATCAGACGCAGACCAGCATCGACTGTATCTCCGACGCGCGACCCGCCATGCAGTCGTTCCTCATCGATCGATGGGAGGAAGTCAGCCACAGCCGCACGCTCAACATGAAGCTTGCCCCCTTCCGCCTGCTCGCGATCGTCAATCGAATCGACCTTCGCCGAAATACAGTCTATGGCGCCGGCAACGCGGGCGAAGCCCGATTCGTCTTTGGCGTCCTCAACATCAACCCCGCTGATCCCAATCCGGATCACTGGTCGCAGACGCAGTTCACTGTCATCCTCGAGTACATCCAGCCGGCTTCGACCTGTGAAGAGGTCAAGACATGGGCCGATCGCTGGCACGCCCTCGGATCGATTCCCTTCGGCGCCACGTTCAACAAGGAACTCCAGAAGATCACGGATGACTTCGCCGGATTCAACATCGCCCCGGGCCGACCGAATGGCAGCTCGATCTCCCAGGTCCGAACCAACGAAATCGAACTCGGCGATCCGTGGGAACTCCGCGAATTCCACCTCAACCCGCTGCTGACCGTTATCCCGGCGCCTCTCGAGCAGACAACTGTCGCCCTGACAGTCGACCTGCGACACAACAACACGGACCTCCTCGCCGACTGGATGACGCAGAACGAACCCGACATCCTCGCCGAGACGCACACGATTCCGCTCGTCTTCAATGGCGAGTGCTTTGCCGCCATCTCGTCGCTCAACCCGCCGGACACATGGCGGGCGCCCGGCTTCGACTGCACCGAAACGCGACACAAGTTCGCGCTGAACAACTGCAACGGCTGCCACGCCCCGGAGACCGACACGCGGTTCCTCCACGTCTTCCCGCGAGACATCGGCCAGGAATCCGACCTGTCGCGCTTCCTGACGGGAACGAACCCGATCAACGACGTGACCTGCACGCCGCCGGGAAGCGTCACCCGCGCCTTCAACGATCTCAAGCGACGCGCCCTCGACCTGTGTGACCTGCTCATGTCCGAGTGCGAGATCGACATCTTCCGACGCACGTCGAGCACCGGCGGCCCGGAAATTGGCCAGGACGGCGGCGAAAGCGGCCCTCAGCGCGAAACGCCGACGAACCAGGACCTCTTCGAGAACGCCCCGCACTCGCCGGGCAACCGCGTCCACTAAGTCCTGTGTCGTTCGCCTGACGACGCCCCGTGGCGATCGTCACGAACGCAACGATTCCTCTCTGCGCGCGGCGCCAGTCACCTGACTGGCGCCGCGTTTTTTACGCAGGGACACGTCCACTCGCCGACGTCGATCTCCACTCGAGTCGCCTCAACGCGTTTCGAGCCGTCTGGCGCCGAGGCTGACGCCTGCAAACGATTTCTTTGTCGATTATTAAGCGATTGTCATTTGAAGTTCGCCCGCCCTCTCCCGATGATCGACCACCAGTCGGGCGCACGATGCGGGGATTTCAAATCGCCGCCGCGCTCGAATCTCGACACGATCACGCACAACCCAGGGACTTCGCCATGTCGCGCCGCGCCGGGCTTCTCACCAACAATCCGCACGACCTGCTGGATGATTCCGCATCGAGTTCCCGCTGGACGCTCTGGGCCGTCCTCTGCGTCCTGCTGGCCGCGGCGATCGCCATGACCTTTCCGTTCGACGGCTGGCTGCTGAATCTCGTCCAGCGCCTCGCGCCCGACGCCTCTCCCGCGCGACGCGTGCTGAAGCTCTCTCGATGGGCCTTCTACTGGCCCGTCATCGCCGCCGCCCTGCTCTTCGCCCTGCGACGCGCGGGACGCGGCCGCCTGGTCGTTTCCATCTCGCTGACGTTTCTCATCGGCATGGGGCTTCTCTACACACTCAAGAACGTCGTGGGTCGCGCCCGCCCGGACGAGCACATCGGCGCCTACGCCTTCCATCCGCTCGGTTTCACAGACGGATTCGACTCGTTCCCCTCCGGCCACACAACGACCTACTTCATCCTGGCGCTGCTCATCGGCGCGTCGTTCCCGAAATCCCGCCACCTCTTCCTCGTCGCCGCGGCGCTGGCCGCCCTTTCCCGGATCGCACAGCAGCGACACTTCGGGTCCGATGTCCTCGGCGGCGTCCTCCTGGCCATCCTCTCCGTCCGACTGGCGACGACGCTGACGGATCGCGTCGGCGTTATGAATCTCCCCGTCCCGCGTCCGCCGCGGCTGTTCCGCCGACGACCGCTCCTGGATGATCCCGCCCACGCCTGATCGACTCGCCGATCACTCCGTTGCCCCACCGCGGCGCTGAATGCGGCGCCTATCGAATCGCCTCGGCGTCGAATCGCAGCCAGAGCACATAGAGCGTCGGCGCCGCCGACGTCTGTGTATCGACGGCAAACAGGATGATGGGCTCGCCCACCTTGAAGGGTCCGTTGAAACTCTGCTTCCAGGTCCGCATCACCGGCGCGTTGACCCCGTTTCCAAGGGCCACGTCGGATTCGTCAAGATCCTCGAACTCGACCTTCACGTTCGCCCGCCCAAGAGACATCGACGTCAGCTCGCCTGCGCCCTCGACGAGCATGCCGACGCTCTCATACTGCACATTGTTGACGACGGCGCCGCTCTTCGTCGTCGTGGATCCGACAACGCAGGGTGTCTGAACACCGATCTGTGTCTCCCGCCCCGCCCCATCATTCGCCAGAATCTGATGGGTCTGAAACAGGACGCGGGACGCGCCGAAACTCGCCAGGAACTCGTTGAACGACGATCTCGCGCCCGCCGCCGCCGTCAGCGCCTCGGCGCTCACACTGTCGACCTTGTCCTCGGCCAGCATCACGCGATAGATCGTCGCCGAAACGCGCAACCGGCGTTCGACATCATCCGTCTTCGCGTCGGGCGACGGCGATGGCGCCGGACAATCCAGCTCCTCGACCGCCCGACCAATCATTTCGACGCCCGCCGCGTCCGCCGTGATGACGAGCGCATTCGTTCGCGCATCGGCGCCGATATGGGGTTCCACGTCATAGGGAATGGACATGCAGGCTCGCGTCAGCAGCGGCGCCATCTCCTCCGCCCGCGCATGCTTCAGCCGAATGACCGCAATCCGCATCGCCGATGGTTCGGCCGGCGTCGCTGGCCTCGCCGAAGCCACGGGCGCCTTTCCGGGCAGCGTGATTCGGCGACGAATCCGTTCATTCCCTTCGTCCGCAGTCTTCGGGTCCTGCCGCTCGCCGGCGAATGCCCTTCCCGTCACGGCCAGCACACACATCAGAAAAACGACATGACGATACGAACGCATGGTTGTCCTCCGGCATTGCGTGCGACGATCGCGACGCAGGCCCGGGCCCGCGCCATCCCGCGGGCGAACCCGCCGGCTGTTTCGATCCGCACAACGAATTTGTACCGACAGTGGGCCCCTCGCGCCGCAGGGAACCGGCGGGATCGCCCCGGCCGGCCCCGCGCCAGTTCCCTCCATCGCGCGACGGCGTTCAATCAGTACGCCGGCCCCGTTATCTCGCCGCCAACCGCGCGTCGATGGCGGCCAGCGCATCGCGATGGAAGGCTTGGAAGATCGTGAAGGACTCGTTCGCCGCCAGCTTCTCCGCCACGAGGTCCTCGAAGGCCCGCCGCCGGATCACGTCCAGCTCGGCGCGGATCCGATGCAGATCCTCGACGCCGGCCGACTCGATGGCCGTGGCGCGCTTTTCGATCTCGATGTAATAAGCGTCGATCCGGTTCTTTCGCTTGCGCCGCATCCACTGGCGGAGCGTGATGGCGCCGGAGATCGCCCCGAACAGCAGGGAAAACGCGACACCGATGACTTCGGCATAGACGACGATGAAGGGCGGCTGCTTCCGCTGATAGTAGTCGACGGCGCCGGCGTGGTACGGCATGTGCGCCGCGGCCGGATCGTATCGCTCCGCGATCTGCCACGCGATCGTCAGCTCGCGCGACGAATCCCCTTCCGTCGTCGCGCCGTACGCGAGCAGGCTCCGCCGCTCGAACAGCGCCTTCGCCGCCTCACGCACGAAGGCCTCGGGCATGTCGCGCCGCGCGACGAGCAGCGCCTCGATCCCGATCGTTCGCACGCCGCGATTCGTTCCGTAGGCGCCGCGGGCGATCGTCGCATCCTTCAGGTAGGGGAAGACCATCTCCAGGGCGCACGCCTCCGACGCGTCATCACCGATGGCGCCGAGCGACTGAAGCCTCGCCACGCCGCGATCGATCACATCCCGGACGATGACCGACGGAACGGCCGTCAGCACAAAGGCGGCGTCGATCGCGGCCGGATCGTCCGCGGTGCGCGCCAGCGCCACCGCCGCCGCGTCCAGCGTGACGCCCTCCACCTCTTTCACCTGGATCCCGAGATAGTCGAGCACGCGCTTCGAGAGATTGCGCGTGCCGCTGCCGCGCTCGCCGAGACAGACGCGCCGCCCCGACAGATCGTAGATGGAGTGAATCTCCTCCACGACGCGCGACGCGACGAGAATGTGCAGCGCCTCGTCGTGCAGCGTCGCCACAAGTCGGGCGTCCTCGTGGGGCCGCGTGTCGCTCTGCACGAAGGCGAAGTCCGCCTCGCCGGCGCCGATGCGCCGCATGTTCTCGACACTCCCCACGGTCCCCACAACTTTCGCCGAGGAAACGACGCCCTCGTTTTCCAGCGTCCTTCCGAATCGCTCGGCGAGCAAAATGTACGTGCCCTTGTCGGGACCGGCGGCGATGACGATCGAGTCGCGCACGCCCGTCGAACGAATGGAGGCCCAGGCCCACAACGCGGAAACGAGGAACGCGATGCACATCAACAGCGCAACGATCGCGCCGACGCTCCACGACCTGCCCACCCCGGATTGTTCACTCCCGCCTGAGCCCATGGCGAACGAGTATAAGGGCGAGCCCACCCAACACACGCTCCCCAGGCGCCCCCGGTCTCCGCCCCCCCCGGCCCATCCCCGAACCCCGATCACCCCAATCGCCCGGACGCCCCGAGCCCAGATCACCCTATGCGCGCCGACACACCGCCGAACGCCCAACGGCGCAACGCACGCCAAAGGCGTGCAACACCCCAGCCCAGGGTGCAGCGTAGTCCGCAAAGCGGACGAAGCGCAACCCTGGGTTCCCGATTGAAAATCTGATTCAGCCCTGAAGGGGCCAAACAAAGGTCGCGACAAATCTCCGCCATAATCCAAACGGGGCAATCGATGATTGTTGGCAAAGTCGATAGCGCCGTTCAGCGGCCAGTCGGCTTCGACGCCGCCCGTCATATGATTGTGGTCGGACTGGGCGTCCCTTTTGATTTGCGGCGGTTCACTCCTTTGAGGTTGCCGGGACATCGTCCCATCGCTTTCAATGGCGCAACACGCCGAGTCGTCGGCTTCCCTGGCGGGCGGATGCGATGATCAATTGGGAACAACTCCGGGATACCATCGTCGCGGGCGCGTCAATATCGCCCATCTCAACGAGCGCGTGCGAGATCATTCGGCGCCAACACGCCGGGATCCCAGAGGACTATCTTCTGTTTCTTTCCGAAATCGGCTGGGGAGAATTCGAGACCTTGCAGTTGTTCAGCGGACCGACACCGGCGCCCGACATATACGGTCCCAGGGGCCATCTCGGAAAGATCATCCTGATCGGCGACGACTATCAAGGCTACTGTTTCGGATTCGCGGCGCCCGCGGGTTTTGCCATGGTCGAGATCACGCCAGCCGGCGAGGCGCGATTCCTCAACAAGTCGTTTGTCGATTTCATGTTGTCCCGAACAACGTCGACGCAATAGAGGCATCCGGCGCTGCAACTCGCAACCAAATCACGCCTCACGGAAACGCCCAACGGCGCAACGCACGCCAAAGGCGTGCAACACGCCAGCCCAGGGTGCAGCGAAGTCCGCAAAGCGGACGAAGCGCAACCCTGGGTTCCAGATTGAAAATCTGATTCAGCCCTGAGGGGGCGAAATACAGGTCGTCACGATCCTTCGCAACACGCTCATCCAACCCGAACGCGCCGACGCGCCGAACCTCGCCCCACATGCGCTGCCACGCTCCAGGAAATTCAACTCCCCATAACGCCGACGCCCCAAACCCAGATCACCCTATGCGCGCCGACACACCGCCGAACGCCCAACGGCGCAACGCACGCCAAAGGCGTGCAACACGCCAGCCCAGGGTGAAGCGAAGTCCGCAAAGCGGACGAAGCGCAACCCTGGGTTCCCGATTGAAGATCTGATTCAGCCCTGAAGGGGCGAAACAGACATCGTCACGATTCCCCCGGCGCCAGGCCAGTTGAGGTTTTGCAACCAGTTCAACAGCGCATGGACCGCCTCGACGCCGCCGGCCTCGGCCTGGGCGACGAGATCGTTGACCTGTTTTTGCCAGGTGGACTTGGGACCGCGGGGGTAGGAGGGCATTGGGGGGATTTTGACTGGGGAATTTTTCGATCGGCCCTGTGAATGTGAATGTTGGCGTCGGCCTGGGCTTCGCCGTCGACTTGGCAGCGCGGCCCGCCGTTGTGGGTCCGCACGACGGGCGAGCGAGGTGCTGTCCCTCGCGAAGACTGAACACTGTTGGATAAGCCCGCCATAGCCCCCCGAGCGTTCACAAGGATGCGAGCGTTTCGTGCGCACCAAAGACAAGGCGTGTCAGCGCCAGTTGGAAAAATACTGTACGTTCGTCGTTAGCGGATGGGATCCGGCTGGCCACGATGCGAACACAACGTGATTCAACTGACACGAGATGGCCGAATTCGAACAATTGCATACTAGCTCATCGGTTGAAGAGCCAGCGCTGGGAGTGGGATGATTTGGCTTGGGATTCCATCGAGCATCCGTGACAACGAATCGGAGTCCTCACTTGTCGCGATTATGACCTGCTGGTTTGCTGCCTTGGAGGGCGCAACCCTTCCTAGGAGGGCAGCGAAGCTAATCTCCCTCATGTGTTGCTGTTGCGGTTCGTCGAAGATGAGCAACCCTGGGTGATTTGTCGATTCTTCGCGTGCTAGTTCCAGCAGCGCAACCAAATAAGCCCAAATCAGGCGCACCGAGTCGCTTGCCGACATTTGGACAGCCGACGGCAAAGTCACTCCGTCTCGCGTCGGGCGGTAATTCTCCCTCGATATTACGATCTTCTCCGGCTCGAAGCTCTTGAGATTATACTCCCTTAACTGCCCTATCACAGAACGCTCGATCCTAGCTAGCTTCTTCTCGTCGCCCTCGGACAGGTTCGCTTGTTGCACGGACTTGAGCGCGCCCTGGTTTTGCCGCCAGAGGGCCGAGATGGATGCCAAGTCAGCAAGTAGTTTCTCGAATCGCGTCGACATCCCCTCCAATCGACGTGTTCGATCTTCCTCCAGAAGCCGCTCGCGTATTGCTGCGACGGAGGGCGCCTCGGCGTCCCCTCGGAACGCGCGTCGCCGGTCCCTGAGGACTAGCGCTTGGTCTGCGACCTTGCGCTGGAGTGCATTGAGTCGCGCCCGCTTTGTCGCGACGAGCTTCGTCGATTCCTTTCGAAGCTCCTCGAAAAGGCCAATCTGCCCCTCAACGAAGCGCAAGTTATCTTCAAGCTTCATTGGCTCACCTGCAGTGTCTTGCGGGAGCAGCGAGTCTTTTAGCGATTGCTTGCATGTCGGACATGTCTGGCTAATCAGTCTTAGATTTCCAGGCGCGCCGCGACGACGGAGCTTCTGTTCATCTTTGTATTTTCTTCGATCCTCTTGGAGAGCCTCAATACGCACATTTATAGCTTCGAGCTGCTCGGACTCAGCCCTTATCTCGCGCGCCAATGTGAGTTGCTGTGCTTCCAGGCGGTCTAGGTCTCTCTCAGCATTGAAGACTTCGTCCCGGAGTTCGATAGCCACGTTCTTAATCCGCGGAATCTCCTTCTCAGACAACCCGCGAAGCCTACGCCGCCTCGAGCGCAGAGCTTTTTCGATTGCGATCCACTCCTCTCCTTCAGTCACTAGGAGCAGGGGAGTTGGGCGAGGAGGCCAATCCGCCATCGGCTCGCGTTCCACGCCTTGCATTAGCGTACCGATCTCCTCCGTCGCGCGTTCAAAGTCTCGCACCTTCTCACACCAACTCCTTCTTAATTGGTCAGCCTCGTTCCTCAGTTCGTGCCGCTTTAGAGCATTGGCTTGAATGTCAAGGGCCAAGAGGTACTCGATCACACTCGTCCACAAATCAATGATACCGAAATGTGTTGGCATTCTACTTGCAAGCCCCGTCCACCCTCGCAACTGGTCAACAAAGACGAGTGGAAACAGAGCCTCCAAGTAAAGCGGCACAGGCTCACCATCGTACTTCGGCACCTTGGGAAGCCGCAGGCCCAACGCATCGGCGAGGAAGTAGTGAAATCCGGATTCCGATTGCGCCGCGCGCGGAATCCGAACGAAGAAATCTCGCCTCGCGTACGCACCATTAGGGGAAGACAGGATCGGGCCAGAGAATACAGTGATTAGCTGGCGCTGCTCTTTGCTTCCAGTCGCAGCCCGCGTCGCTGAGTAGATCTCTTGCTGGCCAACTTCGAATTCCAAATGGACATGGGACTCAAGAACTGCGAGCCAACTTTCGCCGTCATGGATTCTGTCGGTTATCGCCTCAGGAAACGGGCTGTCTTGTCCTCGAATGCAAATACCCTCCAGACCGAGTGCGTAGAGGATCGCAGCAAGGCACGTGGACTTACCGCTCGCGTTCTCCCCTTGGAGGACAACGAGCCCTTCATTGAACCGAAGGTTGATACCGAAGGGTCCCTTTTCCGTTATCACACGGATTTGCAGGGCTCGAATTCGCAGACTCATCCTTGGTTTCCCCATTCGAATAAGGCGCTCACATCCGACTGCGTGAGCCGATTCGGCAATGACCTCAAGAACGCCCGCTCTATTGGGAGAGTATCGGGAGCCAGACCGTCGAGGGCTTTCCTCCCCTGCGGCGTTATCGAGATTCGGAAATCCGGTAGTCCCTTCCCGTTGCGGCTCTTTTGCGCAACGCTGACCAAATCCGCTCCAACTGCTAGGCAAACAGCGCGATCGAGCGACGGGTCGAACCTCACAATCGCAGCCTCGGGTGCTCGGATTCCGAGAAGAAACTCCAGTAGCCTCTGGCGGGATTCAGCGTTCCGTATTGCCCAGTCCAGCACGTGCAGCTGCTCAAGGTTTGCAACGCTAGCGCGGCATGCATCGATAAGGAGTAAGAGAATGACGACTCGGCGTAATGGCCTAAGATCTGGATGAATAGCGGCCGGTCGCTTCGTGAATATGCAAGGGGACTCGAGAATAGCTTGTGTTGTTATGTCATCCATTCGGCACCTCAGGAAAGTCCAGCGGGCATTCGAGTAGCCAGAGTCCTATTGCCCCCGTAGCGATTATGTTGATCAGAGTCGAATTTGGAGAGTTCAAAAGTGGCGCAAGCGATTGTTCAAACCTCTCCTTGGCATTCGCCACTATCTGTGAAGCTGGAGCAACCTCGAAGGGACTAAGCGCTTCAAGATTGCGAGCGTGTTGCTGTCTCTGAACGATGATTTGCTCAGCAACAATCGGTGAGCACGATCTAATCTGAGAAATGAGGTTCTCGGAGTCAAGGTATCGCTTCAGTAGGTCCTTTCTTGCCTTCTCCCGCACATCGTCATCGGCGAGCTTGGGTACCTTGCGGAGCTTCCGCTCCAAGACTATCACCTGCTGCGCCCGCGCAACTGAGAAGTCCTCGAGGTCTTCGTCTGTGCATTCAGAATACCCATCAGGAATGTAGACAATCCCGGCCTGAGCTAACTGTCTCGCCTCGGCTGGAAACGCGGTAGACGCAGTTCGTACGATGGCCTGAAAATCCTCCGTCAGAAATGGCAGCTTTTGCTCTCTCAGTAGCTCGCCCTTCTTGCGGGCATGAATAAGTACAGATTTGTCATCCAACGTGGGCACGATTAGATGCCACCGAGAGATCTGAATACCCTGAAAGAGATTGCAAAGGGCCTTCTGGTTCTTTCTTAGCGTGAGCTTATTCAGGTCCTTCGTGATCTTGTTCTTCTGTTTTCTTGCTCTATCTCCAACGCTAACCGAGTTGTCGTCAGCGTATGCTTGGTACGCATCGCCTGTTGTGGAGAATCCCTCTATCCCAAAGTCTCCATGAACCTTGTCCGGGATGGCTATATATGTATGCTGCAAGTTGGCGTAGTGACACGACATCAGCGCATTGACGTGGCGTTGCCAGCGACGACCGTCGGAGGCTTCGTTCGCGTCGGAATCACCTTGCATAATTGAAGGTTCTGGTGTGATCATGCATCCCACGCGCCGGCAATCGCGACACGCAATATGTTCAATAGTGTGTGTGCAGACTCACGACACCGCGATAAGCCGGCCCCTGAGTCACACCCGCGATCGAAGGAAATGCAGCGACTCCGCGGGTAATACGATAACCTCCGACCGCAATCCGCACTAGATTGCCAGAAACTCCCCAATCAACTGGACCCCTGGTCCACCGCGCGGACCGTACAAAAGGGCCGCGGCGCGTCTCTACAACGCCGGGAAACGCTAAGGGGACAGCCGCTCTCCTTGACACTCACGAATGCTGAGGAAGTTGTGAGACTTGAGTCGAAAGTGGCCTCAACCATCGCGCGACCCGTGCGTGCCCGACCGTCGAAGCGCCTGCCGGCGATCACGCGACTGCCCACGTCACATCCATCGCGAATCCCCCTCCCGCCCCATCACCGTCGAATGCTACCGCAATTGCTCCACTTGTTGCCACAAAAAAAGTGGACACTACCGTCCAGCTAGTGGCCATTTCGCGGCGAAATCGCCCATGGCGGCCGCAACGTCGGCCAGTTTTCGACCGGAATCGCCCATCGCCGCGGCGGACAGCGCGGTCTTTCCGGCGGAATGGACCCATCATCGAAAGATGGGACGACGACGAGCGGGTTCAGCATCGGGAGGGACGCGCGATTTGGTGATTCGTTCGGAAACTGGCGCTCGTTCTTCTTCGTATCGTCGCGCCCCCACCGCTGAAGCGGGTGGGCCACCCGAGGGGATTTTGTGATTTCGTGATCTGCGATTTGGTGATCTGGTTCCCGCGAATACGGTCACTCGTATTTGTGACGTCGCGTTGCCATCGCACTGCTTGAGAGCCGTGGCGCGGGGCCACGCGGTCGATTCACGATGGCGCTCAATCGCGAAACATCACAATTCGCAAATCGCCACTTCACAAATTCTCAAGCCGATCTCGCAAACCTGACGGGCGTAGCCCGCCCTGCCGGCCTTCATGAGAGCAAGCCTGGCGGGCGCCGCACCCATACCTGTTGCCCTTGCCTCAGTCCGGGAATGCGGCCGCCGCGTCGAATCTGAATTTCCGGCATTTTGCGCGGCAGACAAGTCACTTCGGCGGTTATTCCCAGTGGCGGGCATGGCGACATGGACCGCCGCAGGCGGCTGGTCGGCGTTTCGGGGCCGATCCGTCGCCATGATCGTCAGGAACCCAGTGTCTATGAAGGAGAGAATTGCGATGTCGATATCCCGCGCCACCGTCTGCTGTCTCAGTCTGGCGATCGCCGTCTGCGCTTCCGCCACGTCCGTCGCCCGGGCCCAGGCCCTGCCGTATCTGCGCGGCGAAGGTACCTACAGCGGCGACCTCTCGGGGCCGCTCATCGTCGTCGTCAATGATAACTTTGGTCGCACCAGCCTCTGGGTGGATGGCGTCATTTACGGCGGGACGGATCGTTATCCCGAGACCCCCGGCGTCATCGGTTTCGACCATCAGTTCCTTGCGGGCGGCGTCTCGATTACGAGGGAACCGTTCGAAGGCGGCGAATTCACGGCGATGTCGGAAAGCGACTGGGGCCACGTCATGATGTTCGAGGGCGTCATCGAGAACAACGTCGCCTCGGGAACGTGGACACTGGATTACAACGAGGATTCATCCGAGTGCAGGAACTCGGGCCGGACGGGTCGGAGCTGCGCCACACGCACGGGCGCCTTCGAAGTTCCGCTCGCGCCTGTCGGTCCCGCCAATACCGTGCAGCCGCTCGACCTGACGAGCGTCTGCGGCGCCATCGGCCCCGCCATGCTGACAGTGTCGCTGCTGGGTGTGTTCACATTCCGCGCCGGCCGGCGTCGCCGACGCGCCGCGCGACGATAGAGCGTCGCGTCAGCGGCTCTTGCGTTTGCGCTGCTTGCGGCGATCGCGCTTGGCGGGCTTGAACTTCGGCCGGCTCGCCTTGCCCTTCACCTGCGGCATCTGACCGGCCATCGACATCTGCGCGAACTGTGAACCGAACTTCATGCGGTCCATCATGCTCATGCCGGCCATGCTCTTCATCACGTCGCGCGCCTGAAGGAACTGCTTGCAGAGACCGCTGACGTCTTCCGTCGCGGCGCCGGATCCGCGGGCGATGCGACGTCGTCGCGAGGCGTCGATGATCTTCGGGTTGGCCTTCTCCTTCGGCGTCATCGAGTGGACGATCGCCTTCATGCGGCGGATCTCGCCCTCATCGATGTTGAGATCCGTGTCGCGCATCATCTTGCCGACGCCGGGGATCATCTTGAGCATGTCTTTCATGGACCGGCCACCCATGACCTTGTCCATCTGGCTGATGAAGTCGTCGAGGGAGAGCTGGCCTTTCGCCATTTTGGCTTCGAGCTTGGCCGCGTCTTCGGCCGTGACCTGCTGCTGGGCCTGTTCGACGAGCGAGACGATGTCGCCCATGCCCAGGATGCGGCCGGCCATGCGCTCGGCGTGGAACTCCTCCAGGCGATCGAGCTTCTCGCCGACACCGATGAATTTGATCGGCTTCTGAACGATGCTCTTGACACTGAGGATGGCGCCGCCGCGCGTGTCCGAGTCGAACTTCGTCATGATGACGCCGTCCAGCTCGAGCCGCTCGTTGAAGTGCTTCGCCGTGTTGACGGCGTCCTGGCCGGTCATGGCGTCCAGGACGAGATAGATCTGATGCGGCTGCGTCGTACCGGCGATGTTGGCCACTTCCTGCATCAGCTCTTCGTCGATGCTGAGTCGGCCCGCCGTATCCAGGATGACGACGTCGAGCAGCTTCTTCTTCGCGTCGGCCACGCCGTTGCGACAGACCTTCACGGGGTTCTGATGATCGCGCTCCGTATAGACGGGAACATCGAGCTGCTGACCGAGTGTCTCAAGCTGATCGATCGCCGCAGGTCGCTTCAGGTCGGCCGCGACCATCATCGGCTTCTTGCCTTTCGCGAGGCAGTACTTCGCGAGCTTGGCGCAGGTGGTCGTCTTACCGGAACCCTGCAGACCCGCCATGAGGATGATCGTCGGTCCGCCGGCGACCCACGGAATGCGCGAGTCGATGGGCCCCATGAGCCCCACGAGTTCGTCGTGGACGATCTTGACCATGACCTCGTCGGGCTTGAGGGTCTTGATGACCTCCTCGCCGACGGCTTTTTCCGTCACCCGCTTTGTGAATTCCTTGACGACGTCGAGGTGGACGTCGGCCTCGAGGAGAGCCGTGCGGACATCCCGCATGACCTCCTGCACATTTTCCTCGGAAATGCGGCCACGGCCGCGGAGCTTGCGGAAGACGTCGCTGAACCGGTCCTGAAGTGCGTCAAACATAGCGGAATTCTACCCTTACGATCGCTGGACGGCGCGTCCGGCGGATTCTGCGCGAGCAAGCAAGATACTCCCCCCGACGAGGGATTCAAGCGGCTGGGGAAACCTGTCGCCGATTGCGCACGTATATCGAAAAGACCGGCCCCCGCCCGACCGCAACGGCGTCGCCATGCCTGCAATCAGGCCCGGCGACGGCAAGGCGGCCAGGCCGTCAACGACGTGGCAATATTACCCAATTGACTGCCAGCCAATGATGGCTCAGCGTCGAACTCCGCCATCCTCAGCGGGCGTCGAGAGTTACGATCGAACGGCGAATAAATCGCATAAAACATGAAATATCATATATTTACGAACCTCATCCGCGGCGTAAAAAAAGCCAATGATTGTTTGACACCCTATCATCGATTTGATAGAGTCCAAAACCGTTGTGGGGAAACTCACGACCCTTCGCAAGCGGCTAACCGCCACGACTAACGGCTACTTCTAGCCGTGGCGCTCCTCAGGCACAGGCCTTTGTCCTGTGCCTGAGGTTTTTTTACGCGCTCATTCTTCACAGGGTGTTTCAGTCGCAAGGACCACCGCCGCGCGCGACGATCGGCGCGCCCCGGCGCAACACATCGCCCACTTTGATGCGCGGAGCGCACGGTTCAGGCGCGATCACGTCGCAGTGTGATTTCACAACATCGTGTCGGCTGCGATGATCAACCGGACCCATTAGCATACGCGCGATGAATGAGCCACTTCAGCGCCAGCGAGGGATCTTTGAAGGTCGCGTGACGCGCCGACGCATGCCCTGCCGCGAACATTTCGAACTGACGGTCCGCGTTGATGATTTTCCGGAGGCGTCGCCTGGACAGTTCGTCCAGATTCTCTGCGCAACACCACCTTCTGAGCCGTCCGCGGATTCCCCCGTTTCCCCATCGGCGCGACCGAACATGTCCGCCGGCGTCCTCCTGCGGCGCCCCTTCAGTATCGGTGGCCTGCGTCGCAAGGGTCGTCACTCTGAGATAGACATCATGGGACGTGTCGTCGGTCCCGGCACGGCGTGGCTCGATGCGCGCATGCCCGGCGACGAGATCAACTTCATAGGTCCCCTGGGGACGCCGTTTCGACGCCCCGCATCGGACGAGCATGCGCTGCTCGTGGCGGGCGGCGTCGGCCTGCCGCCGATCCGCTGGCTGGGTGAGACGTTGTCGGCGCAAGGCGTTCCGACGCGCGCGATTTTCGGCGCACAAACGGAATCGCTGATTCCCCTGACGCTCACCAAAACACCACAGAATGTTCCGGAATTCACGCCCTGCGCCGCCGAGTTCGCCGAACACGGCATCGACACGATCATCACGACGGACGATGGTTCCTGCGGACTTTTCGGACGCGTCACGGACGCCATGCGCCCCGCGCTGGAGGCGAGCCATCCAGGCGCAACCATCATTTACGCCTGCGGTCCCGAGCCGATGCTTGAGGCGATCGCCAGGCTTGCCAACGCGAACGGAATCCCCTGCCAACTCGCGCTTGAACGGGTCATGGCCTGCGGCATGGGAACATGTCAGTCATGTGTCGTTCGAGTGAGTGACAGCGCCGCCGACGAAGGTTGGCGCTATGCGCTGTGTTGCACGGAAGGCCCGGTCTTTGATTCGACGCGGCTCGCAGGGTCCGATTAAGCGCGGCGTCATGGCCGCCGGCGCCCGTTCGAAGCGGGCGCAACGGGTCGTCCAGCGAGTCGTTAAACGGCGCGACAAACGGCGCACACCCTGACCCGCGCGCGGTCGCGCCCATCACGTTCAGTCTCGACCATCCGTCAAATCCCCGATATCGATCTGAAGAATCTTCAGCAGCGCAAGCGCGTCATCGATGACCCAATCCGGATTTTTTTCAGAAATTTTTTCGAGGTCTTCGAAGCCCCAGGAGACCGCGATCGGGCGCATGTTTGCGTTCCGCGCCGTCTCGATATCGACGACGGAGTCGCCGACGAAAGCGACATCTTCCGGCGCCATGCGCATCTGTTCGGCGAGTTGAAACGCAACATGCGGCGCCGGCTTCTTGTCGATCTCCGTGCGATAACCACGCCATGCGACGAAGTACTTCTGCAGCGAGAGATGACAGATGATGCGATCGACAAACGCATCGGGCTTGTTCGAAAGAACGGCCATCGGCGTTTCAGCGTCCGCCAGTAAGTCCAGTGTTTTCAACATGTTGGGATAGAGCCCTGTGGTTCGTACACAGTGCGTGTCATAGGCGCGCGCCGCTTCGCGCAGGAGTTGATCGGACCTGTCTTCCGCGCCGTGAAAGGTCGCGGCGCGCCGACACAGCATTGGAAGTCCATTGCCGATCCAGGTGCGAACGCGCGCGACGTCGACCTGCGCGAGACCGATGTTGTTGAGCGCTTCGTTGATGGCGCTCGCGATGTCATTCAACGAGTCGACGAGTGTTCCATCGAGATCAAAGATGACAGCGCGCGGCGCGCGTTGATCGTGTTCTTCGTTGCAAGTCATGCGCCCATTATTCATGAAAACGGTTGAAGGCGCCGAATAAGAAATTAGGTAAGACGGTCAAGTTTTTAGTTGACAACGTTTTGGCTGTCTCTAGACTTTTTTCACAGAAAGGAGGTGACGCTAATGGCTAAGAAGAAGAAGAGCGCCACCAAGAAGAAGGCCACGAAGAAGAAGGCCACGAAGAAGAAGGCCACGAAGAAGGCCGCAAAGAAGGCTACGAAGAAGAAGGCCACCAAGAAGGCTGGCAAGAAGCGACGCAAGAAGGCCGCCGCCAAGAAGGCGACCAAGAAGCGACGATAAGTAGCCAACAACCTTTGGTTTTCGTCGCCCACTCTGTGATGGGTGAAGCGAATGAAAGCCGACGCCTTTGAGCTCAAAGGCTTCAAAAAAAGATGGAAGGCGCTCTTGCCACGGCGGCGCCTTCCATCCTTTCTTTTTACCCGAATGTAAAGAGCGTTCGGGGTTCGACCCCGCCCGCCCCGCAGTTCTACTTCACGCGTTCAAGCACCATCGCGACCGCGTTGCCTCCGCCCAGGCAGAGCGACGCCACGCCATATCGGGCGTCGCGACGATCCATCAGGTTCAGCAGCGTCACGAGGACGCGCGTTCCGCTGGCGCCGATGGGATGTCCCAGGGCGACGCCACCGCCGCAGACATTCACACGTTCCTCGCTGATCTCGAGCTGTCGAATGCAGGCGACCATCTGGGCGGCGAAGGCCTCGTTGATCTCAAACAGGTCGATATCGCCCAGCGTCAGGCCGGCCTTGGCGACCGCGGTACGAATCGCCCCGACCGGGGCAATGAAGAGTTCCTTCGGTTCGACGCCATGCGTCGTGTGTGAGAGGACACGGGCGATGGGCCGCCAACCTCGCTTCGCCGCTTCCTCTTCACTCGTGAGCAGCGCCATCGCAGCGCCATCGGACAACTGCGAGGAATTGCCGGCCGTGACAGTGCCATCCTTCTGGAACGCCGGCCGCAGTTTGGCCAGATCGTCCAGCGTGACATCGGCGCGAATCGTCTCATCCTGATCGAAGATCGTCGTGGCGCCCTTGCGGCCCGGGATCTCGATCGGCGTGATGTAGTCCCTGAACATCCCCGCCTTCTGCGCCTCGGCCGCGCGATGATGGCTCTGTACCGCGAATCGATCCTGGTCTTCCCGAGAGACACCGTACTTCTCGGCGATGTACTCGGCGGCGCATCCCATCGCCCAGCCCTCGAAGGGACAGGTCAGCCCGTCGAAGAGCATGCCATCCTGCAACGTGGCGTGACCGAATTTCTCGCCGGTGCGATGGTTCCGAATGTAGTGCGGCGCGTTGGACATGCTCTCCATGCCGCCGGTCAGAATGATGCTCGCCTCACCCAGTCGGATGTTGTTGTCGGCGTTCATCGCGGCCCGAAGTCCCGAACCGCAGACCTGATTCACGGTCACGGCCGTGATCGTGACGGGGAGCCCCGCCTTCAGCGCAACCTGTCGCGCCGGGTTCTGGCCGACGCCGGCCTGCAGCACCTGTCCGACCAGGGCCCAGTCGATATCCTCAACGGGGCATCCGACAGTCTGTACAACATCCTTTGCCACCTGCGCCGCAACTTCCGGCGCCGTCAGGCCGCTCAGGGACCCAAGGAAACGGCCAATCGGACTTCGCTTCGCCCCGACAATCACACTCCGCGTCATCTGCGCACCTCCAACATCCTGCTGTCGATCTTGTTGTCGCCCCGCAATCGGGGATCGAGGATTATAAATCTATTCCGAATTATCCGCTCGGCGGGACGCGCGACGCCGGCCTGATGCGAGCCGATAATCAGGGCCGCCCGAAGCGGCGTCTGGCGCGTTCCGCGGCCCGCCACACGATCCCTCGCGCCGCCCCCGCCGCCGGGTCGATCAGGGGGAGTCGTTTCCACAGTGGTCAATCGTCGATCGCATCGCGCGCCCGCCGACAAGTGACGGATAAAGCGTCACAGATTCGAAAATGGCGCGGTCCGTCACGATTGAACTCAGATTTTTCTTGACGCATCGGCGTGAGTTTTCCTACGCTTAGATTAGACGGCGGCGAGGCCGTCCGACGCGTCGGACAAAACATGGGCGTCCGACGGGCGGTGGAATCGAAACCGTCTCTTCCGATCGGGTGATCGGATGTGTCGTGTTCGGTGGCGACGGTCGCCGAACGAGGGCAAGGCTCGACGCGAAGTGGAACACTCACCCAATCGCGATCGAGAGACCAGCCCTTTGCTAAGGAGGTGATCCATGACGAGTGACTGTACCAGGCTGCTGTAAGCTGCAGCTAACGTGGCTGCGCTGACAGCGGCCTTTCACGAATGAGCCCGTCGATCGAGTCAGTCGATCGGCGGGCCTTTTTTTTTTGGTTCATCCGGGAAGATCGGACCTCGCGAGATTGTCGGTAATCCTCCCAGCCCACCGCTCCGCGAAACAGGCGCTCGAATGGCGCCTTGGTCGCGCCTGGCGCCGAATGGAATGACGTGTTTCGAGCGACCAATTTGAAGTTCATCGCCATCGATCCGTTTCGTCGCACGGCGGATCGTGTACGATTCCGCCAACGATGGCGCTTCCAATCGACTTGTGGCTGATCCACCCGGAGACGGCGATGTGCGACGCGTTCCGCCGTCGGTTCTCCCCACTTCCATCGTGCCGAGTCATTCAGTCCCGTTTTGAAGACCTGCCGCCCCATTATTGCTTTGTGACGGCGGGGAACGCGTTCGGCATTATGAACGCCGGCATCGACGCCGCCGTCGTCCATTTCCATGGGGACGACCTCATGCGGCGCGTACAGCTCCGAATACAGAACGACTACCTGGGCGAACAACCGATCGGAACGTGTTTCATCGAGCCAACGGGAACCGCCGGCTATCCATTTGTCGGGCACTCGCCGACGATGCGCGTCCCGGGGTCGATCAATGGAACGGACAAGGTCTACGTGGCAACGTGGGCGGCGCTGCTCGCGGTCTATCGTCACAACGTGGAGCATCCGGGAGAGAATCGAATCAACACCGTCGCCTTCCCGGCCATGGGCGCCGGGTTCGGCGCCGTCCCCTTCGACGAAGTGGCCCGCCAGATGGCGGCTGCGTACGACCACTACCTTCAGCCACCGCATCGTTTTGACTGGGACATGGTGGTCAGCCGTCATAAGCGCATCGCGTACGACGGCGACCAACAGGTCGCCCGATAGCGCGTTGTGATCACTTCAGCCCTGGGCGAATGAATTGTCCGTGCGGCGAGCCGTCGCGGCGATCGCATCGTCGAACGCCATTGTCCGCGATGACCACGCGTGCAGTCGCCCCAGCCTTGTCGCCGCGTCCACGGATGCTCGCCAGTTCGGTCCCGCCAGGTCCGCCGCCATCCGCTCAAGGGCGTCTGCGAGGGCGGGCGCGGTACCGTCGTAGAGGCTGATCGCACGCAAGTCGTCACTGCGCGCCAGGAGTTCGGGATACGCGAGTCGATCCGGCAGCAGCGGCGCGCAACCACAGGCCATGGCCTCGACGGCGGCAAGTCCAAAGAACTCGTGGTGGGCCGTGGACACAAACACGTCGGCGTCGGTGAGGGCGCGGAAGTACGCGTCGCGCGACGCCAGGAATCCCCAATGATCGATTCGATCGGCGAACTGGTCACGGGCCTCGTCGAAGATCGGCGGTGTTTCCCTGAACCGCTGCCCCAGCACGCTGAGTCGAAAGGCGACGCCCCGCTCCGCGAGGATGCGGATCGCGGCGAAGAAGTCCTCGGGGTTCTTGTCATGCTCCCAGCGGGCGGCCCACACGATATGAAGCGGTCTTGGCTCCGAGTCGGGCGCCGGAATCACGTCGGGAACTTCGATCCCCGGCGTCATGACGATCGACTTCGCCCGAATTGCGTCGACGGCGCCCTTCGGCGTGTGATCCGGCATGCGACTCAGCAGATCCCCCGCAGCCGCCAGGAAGTCCTCGAGATGAAACGCGGAGTTGAACCAGACGGCGTCGGCGGCGAGCGCCGAGAGGATGTTTGTGAATCCGAAGTGCAGGTCGCGCGGCTCGTCCTCACGGAATGGATACGTCAGCTGGTTCTCATGGAAGTAGAGAATCGTCGGCAGGTCCCGAATCGGCCTGGGCGCCAGGCCCCTGAACTCCGCTAGGTTCAGCATGTCCGTCGCAAAGACGACGTCACAGGGATGCGCAGGCGCACTGTCTCGCAGCCTGTCGGCGAATGTGAGCGCGGCGTGGCGCATCCGCCATTTCCACTTGTGGGCCGGCGCCGTCAGGAGCATCCAGTGATGACGGCTTCGCGTTCGCCATCCGTCAATGAACGCCTGGTGGCTTCCGCCGTAGTAGGGTTCGAGCGCGAGGATTCGCATGGTGGACATCATACCTGACGGGCGCCGCGCGCCGCTGCGACACCGGCTACAGGCGCCTGAGCAAACCGGCGCCCGGCGGTATGATGGCGCAACCATGGAGAAGAACGAGATCGACATCACGACCGCCCAGCGCAACGACTGGCTTGTCGCCGAGGATTCGACGCTGTTGAGCGCGTGCGCGATCGACGCTTATCGGGCGAGCGGACCGGGCGGGCAGAAGCGCAACAAGACCAGTTCGGCGGTTCGTCTGCGGCATCCGCCGAGCGGTCTGATGGTCATCAGCGAGGAGAGTCGCTCGCAGCACGCCAACAAGCGCGTGGCGCTTCGCCGTCTTCGCATGGCGATCGCCATTCGGCTTCGCCCCCGGGACGCGGGTATCGTCGATCTGGCGGCATTGACGCGCGCCTATGTGACGTCTGACGGGCGCCTTCGACTGTCCGACAGGAACGACGACTTTCCGATGGTCATCGCGGCGATCCTCGATCACGTTCATCTGAATCGCGGATCTCTGAAGGAAGTTGCCGAAACGATCGGCGTGTCGCAAAGCCAGGTCATTCGAATCCTCTCCGGCGAAGATGCGGCGTTTGCGGAAGCCAACGGGATCCGTGAATCGCATGGGCTGACGCGTCTGAGCAGAAGCTGAGCGCATCGACGCGCTCGAACACCCTCTCGCGACATCTGACGTCGGCGCAAAAAAAGAAGCCCGGTCGCGCCAACTTGGCGCGACCGGGCGTGAAATACTCTGTTCTCAATCAGGTCGGGCTGCGAATCGGCTAGATACCGCCGCCGCCGCCGCCACCCTGGCCGCCCTGATCGCCATCCGCGGGATCGACCGGCTGGCCACCACCCGGAGGATTGAATCCATCGGGAAGGTTGAAGAAGTTCTCGTCACCCGCGCCACAACCGAGCGGAATCGTGCAGGTCGGGTCGGTGCTGAAGTCCGGTGTTTCCAGAAGCGGAAACAGGATATTCAGCTGGTCGGAAGGCGTGCAGAAGGTCAACACCGTGCCGCAGATCGGCAGCGAGTAGAGGGCATTCGCACAATTCGACTGAAGTACCGTGCCGCCCGCAAGAAATGCGGTTGCCGCCAACGCAAGGCGGTTCTTTTTCTTTGTCCAACGCATCGAAAGGGTCCTTTCAAATCTGCGAGCGTCTCTGGGTCGTTTTGTTGTCGCATGGCGCCATAAAAGGCCGCTCACACGGGGTTCACTTCGAATCAGCCGCCGGTCTGGACAACCTGACGGGCCGGACAGCCGAACATCAGATCATCCCCTGAATTCACGATATCACCCTGCTGAATGCCGTTCTCATCGACGATCTGAATGTTCTCAGCGCCGCAGACATTAAAGAGGCCAAGGAAATAACCGTTGTTGTCGATCAGAAATCCGCTGCTGGAGACACCCGCCGTGGCAACACTGCTGACCACCGCACACGCCTGGCCGAACTGCAGGAGCATCGCTCCGGCTGTCAGATAGCCGGCGAGCTTGATCTTCCGTCTGGTACTGCGCGTCATCGAGACATTTCCTCCCATGGGTCCCTGCGTCGGCGGGCTGTTTCAGGTGGGACTAATACGCGAGGTCAGGCGTTGCGCCTTCCCGCTCTAGGGATATTACCCGCATCACCAACTGTCTTTCAAGATCTCGCACGCCGGCGATTCTGTGACCGTCCGGAAAAGCGCCAACGTCTGATACTTTCGATACTTGGGCGAGTCATGGCGCCCTTCGGGCCGCCGCCGTCGCCGCCACGCCTCATTTCCATTCCGCCCGGCCGCCGAATTCTGGCGCCGTTTCGACATCGTATGGCGCGGGCGGGGGAAACCCGTCCGCCGCTGTCACGCTCGCCACGGCGCAATGGGCGCCGCGGGAGAAATCCATTGACGCCCGGCGCGACGCTCCCTAAGATTCGCCACTACTTGAGACTGAGTCTCAATATCGTGAAAACCACCTGCGGGAGGCCACTGATGAACGATCGCGCGCTAAAGTCAAGGAACCCTGGCCCGGACGCCGGTCGAGGCCGCCGGAGACTCGCACGACTCGGCGCCTGGGGGCTCGCCTTCTTTGTCGTCAAGGGACTGGCCTGGCTGGTCATCCCCGCCCTGCTGGCGATCCGAGTCAGTGACTAGACAATGATCATGAACCGCGACGCCCGGACGCGCGGCGCCGCTAACCCACACATGGAGACGCCACCTGATGACCGCCGCTGTCATGCCTGAACTGAAGAACGCGACACAGTCGCTTCATGACGCCACAGAACACGGAACATTCAACAAGGAACTCGTCATGGGACGACTGCCGCGGGAGGCGTTTGTCGACCTTCTCGGCCAGTTCCTCGTGATACATCGCGAACTGGAACGACATCTTCGCGCGGCGATCGCCGCGCATCCCGCCTGGAAGGACGTCGTCCTGGACTACCAGTTCCAGGAACCCTACCTGCGCGAGGATCTCGCCTACTTCGGCGTTGATCCCGAGAGCGTCGAAGCGAATCCGGCAACGGCGGAATTTGTCGCGCAGATTGAGAAATACGCCGCCACGGCCCCCGTGGGTCTGCTCGGCATTCACTACGTGTTCGAGGGCAGCAACAACGGCTCGAGGTACATCGCTCGGGCGCTTCGCAAGGCCTACGACCTCGCCGACGGCGGACTTCGGTACTTCGATCCCTATGGTGAGAATCAGCACGCCTATTGGGGCGCATTCAAAGAGGCGATGAACGCCATCGACTGGTCAGAGGAAGACAGGGCAACGCTGATCGAATCGGCCTGCTCAGCGTTTGAGGCGACGGGCCGGCTCCATCAGGCGATGGGGAAGAAGTACGCTGTCGATCGCCCCGCAGGTCAGGGCTGCCCGGCCATGCGACCCAGCTGACGACCCCGCTCGAACGCCGCCAGCACGGCGTCGCGCACATGTATGGCGACCTTTGATTCCGCGAGCGTGTCCATCGCCGCCTGGGTGGTGCCACCCGGGCTGGTGACGGCCTCGCGGAGTTCCTTTGGTGAGGCGTCCCGCTCCAGAAGCATCGCCCCGGCGCCGACGCACGCGTGGGCCGCGAGGACCTGCGCGTCTTCGGGCTTCAGTCCGGCGGCGACGCCGCCTTCCATCATCATCTCGACGAAGTAATAGAAATACGCGGGCCCGGACCCGGCGACCGCCGTCACGGCGTCCATCAGATTCTCATCATCGAGGACGACGGAAACACCGCCGGCGTTGAAGAGGTGCCGAACCTCTTCGACGTCATCGGCTGTCGCGCGTTCGCCCCGACAGAGCCCCGTCACGCCGCGCCCCAGGCTGAACGGCAGATTCGGCATCGCCCGAACGACGCGAACATCGCCGGCGCCCAGCGCCTCCGCGATACGACGCGTCTCAACACCCGCCATCACGCTGAGGTAAATGGGATCGGCGGAGGCCAATGGCCGCAGCGATGCGGCGACCTCGGCGAATTTCTGTGGCGTGACGGAGAGCATCACGATTCGCGCCGTATGAAGGACCTCCCCGGCGTCACGCGTCGTTCTGACGGGAAGCGGATGCGCCTCGAGATTGCGCGATTCCGTCATCAGGATTCGATCGCCCGCGAGATACCCGCTGTCGATCAGGCGGCGCACGATGATCCCGGCGATGTGACCACTGCCGATGACGCCGAGCGCATATTGGTGTTCGGGCATACCCATCATCCTCACCATCAGGCGTTCGCCGCGCATCCAACCAACCCGGCGCGATGCTGAACGTTCCCGATTCAATCTGCATCGGCGGCTCAGCGCGCCGGATTTAGCGACGCGTCAGACGCAAAAAAGGCCGACGACGCCCGTTTGGAGGCGCCGCCGGCCGAGAATCGCGAATTCTCCTCTCGCGTTGGGTTGAATCGACTCGCCCGCGCCCCGGTTTCCCGGGCCCGGGCGCCGGATCAGCCGGATCCCGCTACGGAATCATGCACTGACAACAGATGGTGATCGTTCCATCGGGGTTGTCCGTGATGATCGTCTGGCAGAACGCCCCCGGCGTCGAACAGGCGCCGACGCAGGACCAGTTGTTCGCCGCGTCGACCTCGATGTGGCACTCATTCGGACTCACACACTCGCAGTCGACCACCTCGAGCACGAACGTCGATCCGGGCTGCGTCTTCACGCATCGAGGTCTGCACTCCTGCCCGGGAATCGGACAGACGGTATCGAAGCAGAACGGCGTCCCCGGAACGGGCAGACAATTGACGGTCAGGCCGCAGGGCGACGATTCGCAGGTCACGCCGGCCGGCTGAGCCATTCCGCCCATCTCGGAGCAGCAGGCGTCAAACGTGTCGATACACGTGCCGTCGGGCAGACAACAGGCGATCAGGTTTCCGCAGGGGCCTGGCACAAGCGAGAAGCCGGGCGGGCACTGCGTCGTGCCCGGGGCAAGATCGAGACACTCACCCGTATCGATGTTGCAGCACGCGAGCTGTGTCGGATCGTCGACACACTCGCAGCAGACCTGCTGTGTGCCGTCCGGAAGATCGGAGACGATTGTCCGACACGTCATGCCCGGCGGGCAGGCGCCGACACAGAAGAAGGAGTTCGACGCCGGATCGACCTCGATGTGGCACTCGTTCGGGCTGACACAATCGCAGTCGATCACCTCGATCACGTTCGTCGTCCCCGGCTCGATGCGGACGCATCGGGGCAGGCACTCCTGGCCGGCGATCGGGCAGATCGTGTTCGAACATCGCGTCGTTCCGGGAATCGGGCGACAGATCGGCGCGGGGCAGACCGTCGTCGCACAGGACGTACCGGCGCCCATCGGGATTCCACCGATGTCCACGCAGCATGCAAGATACGTATCCAGGCAGACGCCGCTCGGCAGACAGCACGCCTGGAGGTTACCGCAGGGGCCGGCAACCAGCGTGTAGCCCACAGGGCACGACGTGGCGCCCGGAATCAGGTCGAGGCACTGTCCCGTTTCCGCGTTGCAGCACGAGTACGGCTCGGGGATCTCGATGCACTCGCAGCACATCTTCGCCGTGCCGTCGCCGAGATCCACGAACGTCGTGTGGCAATAGGCGTTCAGGCCCACACAGCCACCGACACAAGTGGCTTCACGCGTCAGCGAGTCGATCTCGATGTGGCAGTCGTTCGGGCCGACACACTCACAGTCGAGCACCTCGATCACGTACGTTGTGCCCAGTTCGACACGAACGCATCGCGGCTTGCACTTGTCGCCCAATTCGGGGCACTGAACGTTGCGACATCGCAGTGTGCCCGGCACGGGGCTGCATGTCGGCGGATAGCACAGGTCGTCGCGACCGTCACCGTTGGCGTCGCCAAGGCACACGGAGCCCGGTCCCTGCGGCAGACCGCCGTAGACCAGTTCGCAGCACAGGGCGTCGGTATCGACACAGGCGCCATTCGGCAGACAGCACGCCTGATCACCCAGGCACGACGTAAAGTCGCCCAGATAGACGCCGCCCTGCGACTGACACGCCTGCTGCGAGAGGATCACACAACCGCCGACGCTGAAGCAGCAGGCGCCCGTGATCGGATTCTCGACGCACTCACAGCAGTAATCGACACTGCCATCGGCCCGCTGCGTGACGCGCTGGACGCAGTCCATTCCCGGAGGACACATGCCTTCGCAGACAATCTGCGCCGGCAGCGTGCCCGGCCAGACCGCGTGGCACTCATCCGGCTGGCGGCAGTCACAATCGATCACCGTGACGCTGTCGCCGTTTACGTTGTAGCAAACGGGAACGCACGTCTGGCCGGATTCCGGACACGTGACAGGCTCACAGGCGAGACCATCGGGTCGCGGACCGCATTCGGCGCGATCGTCACAGCAGAGACCGTTTCGGGCCGTGATCGATCCGGCGATGTTGACACCCGTGACCACACCGTGCGTGTTGCGGACGACGACTTCGATGCAGTTCTCTCCGACTCTGAAGAGTGTCTGATTCGTGACGTCGATGTGCGTCGGCAGCGGCGTGTTGAACGCGTAGGTCAATGGCGTGGCCCCGACGAAATTGCCATTGAGGTACACCTCGGCGTTATCGTCGGCCCGCAGATCCATGATCAGTCGCGCGTTCTCGAACCACTTTTCGAGACAGAAGCAGTATTCGTAGGTGTAGACACCGTTGGGTCCAGTGTAGCTGGCGGCGATCCACTTGGTGCCGGGGATCGTGAGCCACGCGGAATTGGGATTGATGACTGTCGCCGGCCGCGGAACCGTTCCACCGGCCGCGTCGACCGTCACGGTCCACGTGTCGTCATCGGCGCCACTGGCGATCAGGCCGCCGGTGTCATCAACACCTGAGGCGAAATCCCGGAAGAGATCGTCCGGCTCACAGCAGCACTGGCCATCCGTCGCGCGGACGGAGCCCTGCATGTTGAAGCCGGTGACGACGCCGCCGAGGTTTCGCACGACGATCTGCAGACAATTCTCACCCGGTCGGAAGAGGTTCGGGTTGGCGAACGTCAGACCGACGGGCGTCGGACAGTTGAAGCAGCCACCCCAGGTTCCGAGGAAATTGCCGTTGAGGATGACATCGAATTCATCATCCGCCCGGATCATCATGTCCAGGGCCGGATTGCTGAATCGCTTGTCGAGGCAGAAGCACAGCTGATACACATAGGTGCCGTTGGGGCCCGTGCCGTTGGCGCTGATCCACTGGGTACCGGGAATGGTATTCCAGGCGCCGTTCGGCGGAATCACGACGGCGGGTCGAGGCAGAACGCCGACAGGCGGCGGTTCGCTGAGAACCTCCCACTGATCGTCGGGCTGGCCGGTCGGGATCACATTGCCGTTGGCGTCGACACCCGTCGAGATATCCAGAAGGAGATCCTGAGGCGGACAGAGTTCCTGCTTCGGACACGGGGCCTTCGACAGGATCACGGCCACGAGCGCCGAGGCGTCATCGATATCGACGTCGCCATCTTCATCCACATCGGCACAGGCGCAGTTGTCCACCGGCAGCGGGGCCCCGAGCAGACATCGCACGAAGCCGCCGATGTCCAGACCGTTGCGGACGCCGTCACCATTCATGTCGCCCGGACATTCGCATTCGATGACCGCACAATCGCAGCACAGCTCGATGGTTCCGTCCGCGTTGATGACCAGGTTTTCGACGCACTGCTCTCCCGGCGGGCAGTTGCCCGTGCAGACCGGCAGATCGCCGGCGGCGAAATCCGACACGCGGCACTCATCCGGGTTTCGACAGTCGCAATCCAGAACAACAACCTGTCCGTTCGCCGTCACACGCACGCATCGCGGGACACAGTGCTCGTCCGGATTCGGACAGATGTGCGGCTTGCAGTCCGTCGCGTCATCCGTCGGCTCGCATTCCGGCGGATCCGGAACGCAGTCGCAGCAGATGCGACGACCGATCGGCGTCAGCACGACTTCAGTTTCGCAGCGGAAGCCCGGCGGACAATCGCCGACGCAGATCGGATCCGCGCCAGGCGTCCACTCGAGATGACACTCGTTGGGGGATCGGCATTCACAATCCACGATTTCGATCGTTCCGTCGTCGTAGACCATGACGCATCGCGGCAGACATTCCTGCCCCGGATCCGGACAGACGACCGGGTTGCAGCTCTGGCCACCCGGCGTCGGACCACAATCGACGGGCACGCACAGGTCGTCGAAGCCGTCACCGTTGGCGTCGCCAAGACAGATCGTGCCGAGGCCCTGGAAGACACCGCCGACATCATCACAGCAGATGCGATCGACAACGATGCACTGTCCGATCGGTCCACCGGGAATGTCGAAGCAGCAGGCGCCCTTTCCGACGCACAGCGTGTTCACACCCTGGAACGTTCCGCCATACAGGGCGTCGCAGCAGACTTCATCGACGACTTCGCAGCTGTCGGGCAGCCCATCGCCATCGGCGTCAAAGCAGCAGGCGCCGACGCCACCGCAGACGGTACCGTCGCCAAGATAGACGCCCGTGCACAGGCTCG